>Ga0325404_1003103_pt1 | contig 17754 bp, 11 predicted proteins | sample PopdelMetagenome_18_FD_205664 | JGI IMG/M metagenome (GOLD analysis project Ga0325404, IMG submission 205664) | Populus deltoides microbial communities from Bellville, Georgia, United States - Xylem-Control-R1 | ecosystem: Host-associated > Plants > Phyllosphere > Stem > Wood/Secondary xylem... | reverse complement strand
AATATTAAAAAAATAAAATCGACAAAAATAATTTTAAAAAAAATTATAACAAAAAAAACGAAAGAAAAAAAAACCATACAGGAAAATACTGTAGCAATCTATAGTATTTCATGAAGAAATATACAGTTATTATTCTCAACCAGCTCAATATTAAAAATAATAAAATCAATAAAGATAATTTTAAAAAAAATCATAACAAAAAAAACTATATGAGGAACACTGTAGCAATCCACAGTGTTTTAAAGAAAAAAAACTATAAAACTAAATTCTCAACCAACTTAATATTTAAAAATTAAATCAACAAAAACAATTCTGAAAAAAAAAAGACAATTTTGGACAAAAAGTAAATAAAAAATGAAAAAAAAAACATGTGGAGAAAGTTAGAGCTAATTATCAACCAACTCAATATTGAAAAAATAAATTCGACAAAGATAATTTTGAAAAAAAATATTTGGGGAAGCACTGCGGCAAAACAAAAACCATGTGGGGGAAACATTATAGCAATCTACAATATTTGTTTTTAGAAAAACTACGAAGCTAAAGTCTCAACCAGCTCAATATGAAAAAAATGAAATCAACAAAGATCATTTTGAAAAGAAAAAAAAAGAAAAAAATCATAAAAAAAAGTAAAAAAAACATGTAGAGAAATACTGTAGCAATCCACAATGTTTTAAAAAACTACGAAGCTAAAGTCTCAATTAGCTCAATATAAAAAAAATAAAATCAACAAAGATCATTTTGAAAAAAAAAATAAAAGAAGAAAAAAATCATAAAAAGGAAGAAAAAAACCATATAGGAAAATATTGTAACAATCTACAATATTTTAAAGAAAAAAACTACATGACTAAATTCTGAAGAAAAAAATTGGCAAAGATAATTTTAAAAAAAACAAAAAAAAAAAAGAAGAAGTCAATTTTAGGGGGAAAAAAAAGAAAAAACAAATATTTAAAATGAAAAAAAAACAAAAAAAACATGTGGGGAAAACATAATACTTTCCCCTGGCGTTTTAGGGTATTGATTAATATATAAATAGGTTAAATAAATGAAATTAGGTATATAAAATAAATTTTAAAGTAAATTTATGTATTTTTACAAAACAAAATATAGAGAAAAACGTGTTTCATTTATCTCATCTGTATTTTTTTTTAATCTATGATAATAATTAATATTAGAGATCCATAAATAAGTATTAATATTTACTTAAAGGAATAGTAGAGAAAATAAATTTGAGCCTAGGAGAAAGTGTTTTATCACCTTTTAATATCTACTGATATAATTTTTTATTTCATTATTTTTTTAAAAAAATTGAGTTTATAGAGTAAATATTGAACTATTTGAATATTCTAAAATTTTCCGCTAGCATCATCCTCCTTGAAATTAAAGAGTGTTACATTAGAAGTAAAATCTATTTAATCTTTTGATGAGAGGGTGTTTCTTTAACATTATTTAAGATATAGATTTGATGATGGCTTGAAATTCAAATGACCTTGTCTGATATCATAAAAGGATTTTTTTTTTGAATTTTAGATATTTTTAATATTTAAATAAATATTTTTTAAAAAAAATACAATAATATTATAAAAAAATGCTCTGAAAATATGTATGCAGTGCATAATAAAGCTTATAAATCTGCTCTTTAAATGAATCATTAGTCTTTTAGAATTCATGAATCTTGTCCTTTTATGGAGATAAAAAAAACTATAATGTCATCTTACTTTGATAACATTTAAATGGAAAAAAATATATCTTACATATAATTAATAAGAATAAATATCTTTTATACATGATTAATAACAATAAATATCTTTTATACATAATTAACAAGGAATACAGTATCAAATCCTTTTAAAAACTTTTGCATATCTAAAAATTTAGAGAGATGAGTATCTTTAACCTTAACTATTTATGTTAAGAGTCACGACAAAAACAAATAGAGTCTTGTGACTCGATAAGAAGTTTAGAAATATCATCAATTTTACATTTCATTGAGACTCAATAAAGAGTTTAGAAAGACCATCAATTTTACATTTCATTCGGACTCGATAAGATGTTGAGCTTAAGGATGTTAAGTTTGGCGGTCTGCTGGACTCACATGTATTTAGGCTCGGCATGTAACTTAACTCAAAGATATTAGATCTTTACTGTACCTTTGATCATTTTGTTGAACATGGATTTTAGGAAAAGATAACAAAAAAAACATGTTGATCTATCACATTTAAAAATCATTAAAAATAATTTTAATTGGATAATAATTACCATGGGATAAAAAAAACATCATCTTCAAATTTGAAAGAGAGAACCACGTAAACAATATTATGTTTGAAGCTCTAAAACTTCATTGTTGTATATGATGTGGAAAAAAAATCACAAATGAGATATATTTAATAGGTTATGTTAACTGAAATTACATTTTGTTTTTAAATAATTTTAATAATATAACTCTCTATTGATCTGAATTTTATTTTTTAAAAATAAGGTTGGAACTCAAAACAATAATAAAAAAAAAACCTTCTTGGTAATGAATTACTTGATTCTGAATTGATAAAACTAATTATTTGACTCGCGTTTTGTCATGAGTTAGATAATTTTTTATTAAAAAATAAATATATATGTCTTTCCAATGTGTTTTTACAAAAAAATAAACATAATTATAAATTATAAAGCCTATGCATGCATTTAATTAAACAAATTAATAACTATATATATATATATATAACAGTATTAATAGTTCTGTTCGACTTGCCTCGTTGTGAGTCGAATAATTTTTTTTTAACATAAAAGAATGAATATATAAGTGTTATTAATATATTTTTTTACATCTAGTAAAAGATACAATTATAAATTAAAAAGCCAATACTAACATATAAAAAAATAAAACGGATGTCATATAAGTTAATAAAGACTTATAAGACCTCAAATTAATTTTTAATGTAATAAAAAAAAGAATAATATTACAAATGCTATAGTAAAATATTATTTACTTTTAGTTTTGTATAATATTTAAAAAAAAGTGTAAAAAAAAGAAAAAAATACAAAAGAATTAAGACATGAAAAAAATAGTATGAATAAATAAATGTAGAGTGATAAATATTTAAAGTATAAAGAATAAAATCTAAGAAATTTTTAAAAAAAGAAAAAAATACAAAAGAATTAAGACATAAAAAAAATAGTATGAATAAATAAATGTAGAGTGATAAATTTTTAAAGTATAAAGAATAAAATCTAAGAAATTTAAAAAAAAAGAAAAAAATACAAAAGAATTAAGACATGAAAAAAATAGTATGAATAAATAAATGTAGAGTGATAAGTATTTAAAGTATAAAGAATAAAATCTAAGAAATTTAAAAAAAAAAATACAAAAGAATTAAGACATGAAAAAAATAGTATGAATAAATAAATATAGAGTGATAAATATTTAAAGTACAAAGAATAAAATCTAAGAAATTTTTTAAAAATAAATACCAAGAAAGTATAAATTTTCTACCGTTACAGTGAAAAAATCAGTAAAGATATTTTTACAGTGAAAAAGGGTTTGTTTTATATATATATATATATATTATTTAATAAAACCTAAGAAAAAAAAACCTGAAAGGGCACCATATTAAACACAAGGAGAGGGAGGGGGATTGGTTGGGAAAGAAGCATGGATTTGAGAGGAAATTACAAGGGATGCCACTGACACTGGTTCTTCACTGATGTTGGAGAAAACAGTAGTGCGGGTTGCTGTCTCGCTGACGTCACATAACCGATTACCCTTCATTTTTATCAAAATTACACGAATGGTATTCATCCCTTCCTTTTCTTTTTGGTTATATTAAGGGTATTTTCGAGGAGGGTGAGTTGTTGAGTTTAGTGGTGGTGGGGGTCTTGGGGGTGGAGTGTGGGATGATGACATGTGGAACAGGATGATGAGAGATTGAGTTGTGGTGTGGGAAAGTTCATGATGGGAGATGATTGATCAAAACCCATGAGGCCAAGCAAAAAGAGTAATCATGAAAGGGATTTTGACTCTCCATCACTCACTCTCATTCCATCTTTGTTTTCATCAGGACAAATGGCTTCATCATTGCATAAGTGCATTTATTTCATCTTATGCTATTTGATAATAATCAAGTAGGTTTTGAATTTCTTTTACCATAATAATAATAATAAAAATAAATAGTACGAGGAATTCATGGAGTAGACGTGCTCTAATATCTTTTTACTTGATTGTTTATCTCGTCAAAAACAAGCTAGAATTTTAGCTATTTCAATTTATTTGGTTCTTGTATGTTGAGAGAAAGAATTTAAAAGAAAAGGAGAGGTTGTTTTTTTTTCTTATCCCGGTATTCTTCTACCTTTTTAAAGGTTGAGACTAGTCTTGTTCGGGGTTCGTGACTGTCCCTCAACAAATACACTTGTTTATTAAAAGAGGGATTTCTCTCTATATTAAAAATAAAAAAAGTTTCTATAAAATTATCTTGAATAAAACAGATTTGTTGTTATATTTTTAACTATATATCTTTAGCCAAATATATTATTATGCTTTTATATTTATTTTTTTTATCTCGATGGCTTGAAAAATATCCATAGAGTAATAATCCCTCAAGTAATGTAAATTGAATTCTTCTTTTTTTTTTCCTTGTGACACCATTTCTTTTTTCATAGGTGGGTTTAATAAAACCGTTAAATGAACACAATTACTTGCAAATAAAGTTAGATTCATGTATGTATTACTAATCGACTAAATAGATGTCAACCTTGATTATTCTGACTTGCCTTTGTACAAAAAAGTCCTAAAGTGCATCACACACCTTTTACTTTTTATATCCTCCAAACCTCATGCTTTTCTTCCTTTTCTTGGCAATGGCCAGTGTTTTTCTTTATCAATCACTTGGTCTCCTACTGTGAAGATAAGTTGTTCTTGCATGTATATAACCTATTTCCTGAATGAATTATCACTAAAATACAACAAGATAAAAAAAAAAAATACTTTGTTATATGGATTCGTATTACTGTTTAATTGAGAGTGTGGTTGTGGTTGCTTTTCAAAGTGTTTTTTTATTTCGAAATGCATCAAAATAATTTTTTTATTTTTAAAAAATTATTTTTGTAATCAGCGCATTAAAACGATTTAAAACATATATAAAAAATAATTTTTAACAACAAAAAACATTAATTTTTTTGTAGAAAACCGCGTTTCCAAATGCTACCACATTAAAATAGAGTTATAATTTGAAAATTTAAGTTTTAAAAAAAAGTTATAAATTATAATTTTTTTATTCAAGATCTCAAGAAAGAATTTGAAGCAAAACTATGATATATTGATTAACCAAATATTTTTAAATTTATGATGAGAAAAAAATACAAACCACCACGGTATATCGTAATTAAATAAATCAAGTCTTAATTCTGTTAAATAGCTAGACAACTTATAATAGTGACCATAAAATCCTATTTTGACTTCTCTAAATAATTTTTATTTTTTTTTGGTGAAAAAATCAACAAGTATTCAAGTCAGAGTTTTCCTTTGACGAAGCAAATTCAAATCTAAATAACTCAATTTTTAGAATGGCTATTCCCACTCTATAGCCAAGAAAAACCTTCAAATCTCTTGATGAATTAGAGTTCAATGCTGCTCCTCTTCATGAACTGATTTTGTAACAAACAAAAAAAAAAAAAGGCCATCTTTTTTAGGACACACAAGATTTTCAAACACATGTCTCTTGATCTAAGACAAAGATTGGACAATTCATTTGCCCTAGTTACCATGATAAAGAGATTACATCATGGGAGTACTCTGTATGAACCTGAATTAAACCCAACAGCCTTGGGCAGTAGTGTAAGTGAAATATTTGTTGTGTAACAGAGAATGGCTTGAGACAATAAGGGAAAGGAGTATATTTGGAATAAGGAAAAAAAAACAGTGGACGAGGAAAAAACCTTGTCTCTCCTAATTTACCTCGCACTTCCTCGACAAATGCCATCAATGGCTGCTTGTCCTAGCTTCAGACAGAATATATCTAGGTAACAGTCGAGTAGAGGTGGAAAAAAAACTAAAAAATTAATTGAAATGAGAAAACTAGAAAAATAATTGAAAAAAATAAACCGTGAAAAAAAACCGATTAAAATTTTGAAAAAACCGATCGGTTTGGTTCGGTTTCTGTTTTATAAGTTTGAAACCGAAAAAACCGAACTAAACCGAATCCAAACCGGAAAAAACCGAGCCAAACTAGTTTGAATCGATTTTTGTTCTAAAAAACAGAACTGAACCGAATATAATATTTTACTTGATAATTGCTATGAAGTCAAGTTTTTATGTTTTTTTATGAATTTTATTTACCAAGAACTTGAATTTTAAGTTTGATTCATTTCAATATATTAGCTTTCAATAATTGTAACATGTACGCTTATGTGTGTAATGTTTAAACGAAAAGTAAATATTTATATTTTCAAATTTATATATTGTGAGTTTTAAGGTTACTGTGATAAATTTGTTTAAATTCTCACATGAATTTCGAATGATGAACTAAACATAGTAAAATTACTTTATCAGGATTGAACTTGTTTTAGAGGTATTTAGATATTTTCACAAGATACATTAATCATTATTAAATTAATCAGTAATAAATAAGTTTTTTTGTATTTTAAAATCATAGTGAAATGATTAAAAAACTCTTGAAAGAAAAAAAATTAAAACTATCCTCAATAGATTTTTTATATCTTCACAATGATTTTTTTATAATTATTTAGTAGACTGAGGGGTAATTTGATATTTAACTAAATATAAAAAATAAAAATAAAATAAAATACACAATAAAACAACCACAACATCCTTCATAGCCAAAATACTAAAATTAGCCATAATGATTTTTCACTATTATTATGTTTGTTGAGGACCGACTTGATATACATATACAACCACTTTTATATATATATATATATATATATATATATATATATATATATTTTTTTTTTATAATTATTTAGTAAACTGAGGAGCAATTTAATACTTCACTAAATATAAAAAAACAAAAATAAAATAAAATGCATAGTAAAACAATCAAAACGTCCTTCATAGTCAAAAAACTAAAATTGACCATAATGATTTTTCACTATTATTATGTTCATGTGTGTGTGTATATATATATACGGTTTTTTTATAATTATTTAGTAAACTGAGGAGCAATTTGATATTTCACTAAATATAAAAAAATAAAAAATAAAATAAAATGTATAGTAAAACAATCACAACGTCCTTTATAGCCAAAAAACTAAAATTGGCCATAATGATTTTTCACTATTATTATGTTCGTTGAGGTGTACATATAAAATCACTCTTATATATATATATATATATATATATATATATAAAAAGTGATTGGCACGCATACATGTGGGAAGCACTGGTGCCTTTCGAGCAACATGTGCAACGCCTCTTGGTGTCCAAAATATCTCTTCCATGCATGTCATTGGAAGTGTCCTATGTCCTTTTTCTTTTGAAGTAGTGCATGTGGTCGGTGGTAACATAGTTTTTTGTTTGCGACATTGTTTTGTTTCCTTCTCTTTTCTCTCTTCTTCCCTTGAAACTCACGCTAGTCGTGCAGAGTTTCAGAGATGTTCTTTGATTTATAGGAATTTCTACTTCAATCTTTATTTTTTTGATTTCTAATTTTGTTCTTGGGTTTTTTTTATAGAACTTTGATTTTTTTCTCAATTTCATCATTTAATCCCGATTTGTGATATTTTTTTCAATTTGATCCTTATTTTTTTGATTTTTTTGGACCTTTTGTTAAATTAATTTTTTTTTAACTTCACTCTTCAATAAAATTTTATTTATATTTCTTATTTCAATTTTGACCATCATCCTTTTGATTGTTGTTTTTGATCATTTTTTAAATTATTTTTTCTTTTCAATTTCACTTTTCAATCAAAGATAAAATTTAATTTGTATTTCAATTTTGATTGTAATTCTTTTAATTGTATATATATTTTTAATCCTTTTGTATAATTGAATATTTTTTTTTTAATTTCATCATTCAATATTTGATTGATTAAGAATTAAGTTATATGATTTTTTCAAATAGGGTGCTTTCGATTCAATAACCATGTTATGGATTTGAAAAGTTAACATGGGTTAACAATGGTTTTTTTTAAATAAGCTTTGTGATTTTCTTAATTTTCTTTGTTACCAAGTTATCTTGATTTCATGACATAAGCTGCGGGTTTGACGGGATGACTCAGGTTAACTCAACCCTGATTACCGGGGGTCACATGTTTGTCATGCTAACTCGGATTGACTTAACCTGGTTTTTTAGGTCTCTTTTTAACCCAACTTTGTTCTTCAGTATTTAATTAGTTGAGAATTGATCTACATCATTTATCTTATTTTGAAAAAAATATTTTTTTTCTATATTATTGTCATTATTTTTTTTGATTTATTTACTATTATTATCTATATTTTAAATGTCTAATTAAAATAAAATCAATTTATTATAACCAGTCAAGTACATCATACAAGCCATAAAAAAATAAATCAAGCTTTCAGCGTAGCACGAATCTACAACTAGTTAAACACAATACACGTTAAGTTTTTTTTTTTTTTTTTTAAAAAAAAATCAGCGCGCGTGTATATAATATGGATACGGAGAAACCACAATCTAAGAAGTTTAAGACACGAAGACGGTAGATGAAAGATATTTACGGTGATTTATTAAATATCTTATACATCATTGGAAAGTCTTATTTTAAAAATAATGAAAAAATTACCTGGAAAAAATTAATAGAATTAATTACAACATATAATCAATTAAATGTAATGATACATAAAATTATAAAAAAAATGATAGGTATTTATATTTTATTTAGCAAATTAAATAAATTTAAATAACTAAAAATCAAATTATCTCGATAATTATTTTGACGAGATAGTTAGTATGCTGATTATGAAAGGATTGGTGTTAATTTCATCTTCTCTCTTTCAAATTTAATTATTGCTACATGTCTTCCTTTTCATATGTTATTTCTTATAAAATATATAATTTTTTAATCTAGAAATAACAATATCATAATATTTTTATTTTTATTTTAAATATCTCTCACATAATTATATGTTCATTTATCATTATGAAATTACATTAATTTTAATTATTGAAAAACTTATAAATAGTTAAATGAAAAGGTATATTCATTAAAGTTCAATCCACTTTAATTTTAAAGTGTTTTAACTAATAAAACTTAAAAATTATCTTTCAATCCTTTTTGGTTAAAAAATAAAAATCTAACCTCAATAAAATATATTGACTATAACCCTCACATACTCAAGTATTTTATTGTATCTTTCATGTATTGAATATTAAACTCATCTATTATTAGTTTTTGTCATAGTTTTGAAATCTGGTTCAAATTGATTGGTCGACCCAGGATCTAGTCGACTCGGAGCTGAAATCGGGTCAGGTTAAAAAAAATAAAAAAATCATGATCCAATGTGACCCCGCTGACCCGACGGGTTGGCCCGGCAAAACCAGGTCAAAAACCCGGTTGCATCCTGTTAATTTTTGTATTTTTTTTACTAAAATGACGCTATTTTGATTTTTTTTAAAATAAGGATTGATCCGGGCGACCCGGTCAAAATTTAGAATCCAAGTCTTGAACCAGGTCGGTCACTGAGCCAGGTTTAAAAACTATGGTTTTTATTGTATATCCACTTATGTGACATATATTGAACCATTTTCTATGTATATTCATATCCAATATAAATTAGCATTGATATAGGAAGCTTTATAAGGATTTTGTTTCACACAATTTATATTGATCTAACGTCAAAAAAGGAAATTAGCTTCTTAAATACTAAATCAACCTCCTCAAATTAATCATGTTTAGACTAGAATGTCCTTTCAAAGTGACCGTTACATGCCTGAAAGAGTCAAGATCAAATTTTGCTTCCAAAATTGATGGGGGAGATGGAAGAAAAAGCTGAACTTAAAAAAAAAAAAAAACCCTGGCTCCATCGATGAACTATGTCGAGCCCATAACCCAGTTCAGTCCCTAGGAAGTAGATGCCTTTAACTCTTGTAAATTATTATAGAGTTTGAAGGAAAGCCGAAAACCTGGCTCCCTGGCATTCTCTTGGGTCGAGGAGTTCCAGCAGAGGGGACCAATTACAGGCTGCATTCTTGGAAGGCTCTTCCAAACGCTAATGGTTTTTGTGCAACTCATGTGAGTTCATGATGCACCTATATTCTAGTTATACTTATACTTAGGGTAAAACATAGGATAACATTCACACTATTTATGTTTTTATTAGAATTTTTTTTTCTTGTTATCTTGACTAAGATTTCTTGCTTCTATTTGAATTTTTTTTTAATTCATATTATAATTTTAAAATCCGACCTGTTGTTCAATTGTTTTAAAGAATTAAAATAAATTAAAAAAATTAAAACAATCTTGTTTTAATAAATAAAATTAAAAAAAAATTAATGTATTGATGGCTGGTTGCCGGTCAGCTAGATTTTTTTCTCTTTTATATCTTCTTCGAATCAAACCGGTTTAAATATCAAGTGGACTGACCAAGTTGATGCAGGTTTTAAAACAATAATGCATAGAGTTTTATATGGTGTCTCTGTTATTTTCTTGCTACTTTTACAGGTTATAATATACTGTGGTTGGCTGACAGAGGCAGTTGATTGCGTTGAACTTTCCAATTAAACTATCATAGAGAGGAATATATTTTCCATGTTACCATCCTAAACTTTCTTAGATAGCTGCGAAACTGTGATGCTTCTATTCTATCCCTTCAAATTAAATAATTCTTAAATGTACACACACACACACACACACACGATTAATTATTAATCCTCCACATGGTTGGTAGGTTGATAAGTCTTAGAATACAGGAGCCTGGTCAAGTAAGGTAGGATATCAGCCATAGATTAATTATAAAGATCCCACAAATATCAACATTAGGGTTTTTCCTAACATAATCTATACATTGGTGGGTCCATTTTTATCAAAAAGCTGGCGAGGACGGACCAGTTATTTTTCTGGGTTGGTGACTGGTCTCGCACTAGGAAGAAATAAAGAAATGGTGGGGAGAGGCATAAAAAGATGGAGCACTAGTTGGTGACACATGAGGGCTGTGTTACTTTTTGTGTTTGATTGGTGATATATACTTTATTTCACCTCTCTCACTGTAGTTATGGTAATTTTTGTGGGGAAACGAGTAAAAGATTCCTGTTCAAAGGTATATGAATGTGTCCTTATTGTAATATTATAAGGTAAGAATACTGATGTTCTTGACTGAGCTAGTGCTCTCTTCTCTTCTTGGCCCTCAGTCCTCTGGGTTTGCTTGTAGTCTTTCCACACAGGAGGAGTATGATTTACTCTATCAGATTATTAAAAACCTGACTATAGAAAGATGAACCGGCGCAGGACCATGTATGATTATCATATATAGCATTCAAAGTGACAGTGAGCTTTTATGTTTTTCTTTATATCCCTTTTGTTAAAGTAGGAAATTTCCTTTTGTTACAAACACATGGAGTGAAAGACATGAACTCTATGCCTGTTTACAGCACAATATATATAGAAAAACTAAGTTAGTATTTATCAACTTGATTTCTGCTACATCAACTGCATAATATATAGATATTAATTAGTAAACGAAAACAGTAAAAAGTAAACGAGGATTTGGAAAGAAGATTGGATAAGCAAAGGTGGTTGAATTGCAACATGTAAATGGAGTATCTTTTTTTTTCAAATTGATATTTGGTCCACATTGATTCTGTTGTCTGACTAAATTCTGTTCTGCATTGCAATTAAACGGTGCTTTTTAATTTTTTTTAGTTTTAAATTAATTTTTTTTTACATTACTAAATTATTATCATCTGCTGATGCTGATGTCAAAAATAAAATTTAAAAAATAAAAAAATATTATTTTAATATATTTACAAAAAAAACCCTTTAAAAAACAATCCTACAACAATTCTAAAATAATCAACTCAAAATAATTTACACAATCTAATCTAGGTGATCCAATTGACCAAAACTCCAAAATACAAGAGATGGGGGCAAAGTGAAAGGGCCGTGAGCCCACATACTTTATACATGAAGTCAAATAAGCTTCATGATTATAATAGAAAATTCAAATACAAAAACCTTGATATTAGGGTTTTGCACACTATACTCTTTTCTGCATGAGTGGGAATTGGCAAAGAGTGCCAAGTGCTCCACCATAACCCACCCCAAAATAATTTCTTGAAGATGAGATGACGGAAAGTCATGAAAGTGATACAGCACAGGCACATACAAACAAGGATGAGAATCTTGACTACTGGACATGGCGAATTAGTGTGTGTCATTTCCTAAATCCAATGGGGATCGTGGATTTTCATTCTGTCTACACATATGACAAGAATTTTCATGATGGTGTTAATATACACTAAGATATTCACAATCACTTGGTTTTTTTATCTTTCTATGTGAGGGTTTTCACACCCAGACCTTCTCTTTTGGAGGAATGGTTGTAACATATCAATATTATTAGTTGCTAAGAATTTCTAAGAGCTGGGCACGACAATTAAAAAAGTTAATTCCTTTTTTTTTTTTTTAAATTTGAAGAGTATATATATCCTTAATTATCAATTAGCATCTATTTGATTTTGGCAGCAAAGCACCATAAACTCACCATCACCATCACCATACAGTCATATTCCTATGTTATGCTTGCTTCGCTTTAATTGCACTATCATAAAAAAATAATTAAAAAATAATAAAAAATTTTGTTAGTGATTCTATCGGTAATATAACATGTCATTACTGGCCATCAAACTTAGTGACAGTATTATTCAATCATCATATTCCATAAAACATTTCATCAAAAGATCTAAAAGTGTTATAACTAATAGCAATTATATCTTGCCCCTCCTCTTTCTTCCTTATTCTTTTTAACTGCAATTCAAAACAACAACTCTTCCCTTATTTTGTCAAAAATCTAATCCTCATCATAAAAAATTCAACAACCTAACACTCGTGTCAGCATCATTGTCTTGGTTTAATTGTTTTTTAAAATATTTCCTATACCAAGTAACCAAATCTATCCATTTATATTTTAAATTAATTTATTGATTTTTGTTGTAGTATTTGTAGTTTGCTTGTATATTTAAATGTTTTACAACCTTTTCATAGAGAATAAAAGTTTGATTTGTATGTTAGAATTTGTTTGAGATTTGAGAAAATTTAAATTTGTTTGTAATTTGATGAAATTGAGTTGATTTTATGTGTTTTATACTAAAAAACAATGATAGGTTATTTAATGGTTAACAATCATATTATGTCAATTTTATTTTTATGTTGGAAATTTTAGGGAAATTGATTTTTTACGGAATTGATAGCAATTAAATGGTATTAATTTATATTAAATATGTTTGAATTGAATAAATAATAGGTAATTAGTTGGGCACCGATTACTTGTTGTTAATTGGATTTATTTAGTTAATATTTTGATGTATCATTAAATTTTTTGTATAAAAAATATAATTGGTTATTAGATTGTGAATTCATTTTCAATTTACCAAAGTTGAGTCTTGAATTGATTGTATATTATTAATAAATGTTGTCATCAATATTCTATATAGATTTTTTAAGTAATGGATGATCGTTTTTAAATGTATCGAGATTCACCCCAAGAGTTGTATATGAAAAATTATTGTAAAATGGTTAAGGGTTTTTATTAATTTTTCATATTTAAATACGGGGAATATTAGTGGAGGTGGAATTAGATGTTTATGTGTAAAATGTAAAAACAAAAAGTTTCATAAATCATATATTGCGACGATACATATTCTAAAAAAAAGGTTAGTTGAGAAATACTTATGTTGGTTTGCACTTGAATTACCCAATGTTCTTTATGGGACCATGTTATAAAGGATTGTTGAATTAACATCTAGTTCTAGCAGCCTACATGAAGTTGTAGATGATAATAGTAATAATTATATGAGTATGGAAATGGATGCAAAAAGAATAAATTATGATAATTCAGGTGAAGGTTCATGTGTAGATAAAGAACCAAATATAGATGCAGTTAGGTTCTTAAAACTTTTAAAATATTCCGATGAATCATTACAGAATAGGTGCACAAATCATATTAAATTGTAGCCATTGCACGAGTGTTTACTATTAAGTCATATTATAGTATGAGTTAGGCCAATTGTGATAGCATCATCAAATGGACAAAAAACATTTTTATTTAAAGGGAATAAGTCATAATGAAACCTCTTAACTTAGAATGCCAAAAAATTGATAGATGCTTAAATTTTTGCATGTTGTAGTATAGTGAGAAGTAAATATAACTGAATGCAAAACATGTGGGCATAATTAATATAAACCTAATACTAGTAGGGAAGGACACTTGTTGCATACAAGAAACTGAGATACTTTCCAATCACTTATAGGCTTTAAAGGTTATTTATATCTTTGCAGATAGCTGAGCACATGACATAACATCATTTATATGATGCAAATGATGAAGTTATGGTGCACTCATCTAATGGTGAAACTTGAAAGCAGTTTAATAAGGTGCATTTTTAGTTTTCAATGGAACGTTAAAATATAAGTCTTGGTTGGTATACGCATGAGAATAAGATGTTGCACTACCAGTATTGTCAGGTGAAGAATTGTATGATGTAGTCTCACAATATGAGGATATTATATTTGGTTTTCAATTTAGTTAGTAGAAGTTTTCTGGGTTCGGTGTGACCTATAATTGGGTAAAGCAGAGTATTTTTTGGGAGACTAACTTTCTTTATCATAATTTAAATGTCATGCATATCAAGAAGAACACGTTTGAAGATATTTTTAACAAGGTTATTTATATAAAGGGAAAAACAAAGAATAACATTAAAGCTAGAATGTATATAACTTTTTTTTTGTGATCGTTGGAATATGAAGTTGGTTAATGATAAGGCACGTGTTGTAAAAGCCCAAAGCCACCTTTGCTATAGATAAAAAATCACAATCTCTTGTATACTAATGGTTTAAGATTTTGCAATTTCTTGATAGATATGCTTCAAACATAGCTAGATTGATGAATTTGGATGAATGCAGATTATATAGAATGAAGAGTCATGACTTCCATGTTGAAGCTTCAATATACGAAGCTTCAATATACGAAGCTTATATTGTTGAAGAGATTTTAATATTTATATTATATTATTTTGAGCCTCACACAAGAATAAAAATCAACCGTGTCCCAAGACATGATGGTGGTGGTGAAATACCTTCAGTGAGAGTTTTTCAATAATTTTTCATCTTAGTCAACAATTGTCGAAGAATGCAGTTTTAAAAAAGATATTTGATAGACATTGAATTTAGACAAACACATAATTATATGCTATTTAACTGCAATGAATTGAGATCTTTTATTTAGTAAGTCATTTTTACAATTTTGCAGTCTTAAATTATTTTCTCTTGTATTCTCATTTAGACAAAATTTTCATTAACTTCCTTATAAGCAACACCGTTAATTTTTGTTATTCTAAAATCACTATATTACTGAAGCTTGAATTTTTCAAATATAAGATGAACAATTCGTCACGTAGTTTAAAACACAAGTATGTAATAATTTTTAAATATTTTAAGAATACATTTTCTTAAAAAACAAATTATGATCGTTAATGATAGTTATCTTCAACTAGGTGTACAACATAAAAGGAAATATTGAAATTACTATCTTTGGGTCTTGAATAAAAACCCAATATTATAACGAGTACATCATTAATGCATATGTCTTTTCATATTGAAAATTATAGAGAGGGTAAAAATACCTATAATAGTAGGGTTGTGTTAGGATACCAATTTTCAATGAATTTTAAGTTATTTATTATGATAAGTTAGAATAGGTAATTGAATTGTAATATCATAGAGCGTAAAATACAATCTTTTTATTCAAATGTTATTGGTATGATACCAATAAAGGAATTAGAGTAGATCTTCACCATGGTTTGGTCGAGGTTAATAAAAAAGGTAGACTTAACAACATTAATGATGTTTTTGTATTTGCTAAACAATGCCAATAAGTGTATTACAGATACACTCATCACTTTAGAAAGGATTATAATAGAGTTGATTGGTTATCTATTATAAAAACTAAACTTAGAAGTCATGTCTGAAAGAGTCAAGATCAAATTTTGCTTCCAAAATTAATGAAGATGAAGGAATCAAACAACTTTAGTTTAATAAAAAAGACGATAGACATGAAGTGATGAAACTTAAAATGATGAGGACTTAAATTAAACATGAGATTTGATCTGATTCTAGATGTAAAACATCATTATGCAATTAAGATATTTATTATCGTGTATAAATCATTTTATTTTGTATATTTATCAAGCATTTATTGTCGAATAATATGGTTTTAAATGAGTTGCTTTTTTCATAATTCATGAATGTAGCTGCTAGGTTGGATAAGAGTTATAACAAATATGGGAAAAAAAATACATTTTGTTACTTCACCAAAAAAATTACCGGTGAAAATAAAAAAAAGTTATAATTTATGTTTGTGCTTGTCGGTGATTCCATCAATGATTTAACTTCATTAATGGAATCACCAATGATGTTAAAGTAGTCAAAGAATTATGAGATTTTGGAGAAGAATTCATGGAATTGGGATCAACTAGCAGGTTCACCGATGAATTTAAATTCATTGGTTATATTATACTCATCGACAAACTCTAAAATCATCAGATAATTATAGAAAGTTTAGGGAAAAATTCATGGAGTTGGAACTAGGGTTTACCGATAGATTTAAATCCATCAATTATATTGTACTCACCAATATAATCACTAACTAACTCTAAAATTATCAAACAATTTCAGAGAGTTTAGGGAAGAAATTTTGTTTGGGTTTGCTAATGGAAATACTATCATATGAAAACTCATTGGTGAATATAAGGGCTTACAAAAGATTTCAAAATTTTTTATCGGTGAGTCCTGTCAAAGAACCAACTCAACTCAATAGTTTAAGCTATTAGGTGAGGTCCTAAGATATGATTTATATTATTCTCTAAATTTTTTTTAGAAGAATATGTTTTCATTAATTGAAGATATTTATATATATATATATATATATATATATATATATATATATATATATAGTTACAAATGTTGACAGACTTCTCCTATTTAGCAGGAAGACCGACTCGTAAGGAATTACAACCTGAGAGCTTATCAGCTCAACCAACGTGACTAGAGTCATGTAAATAACAAAGTCCTAGACATAGCTGTTGTAGTTACAGCTGTACATGGAAATATATTTGTTATCATGCCCCCTCAAGATAGGCCATGATCATAGAGGCCAATCTTGTCACGAAAGAACTGAAACTGAGAGGTGGACAGTGGCTTGGTTAGAAGATCAATTAGCTGGTCAGCAGAAGAAATATGAGCGACACAAAGCCTACCAGATTGAACTTGGTCACGAATGAAATGATAATCCACTACAACATGCTTCATACGAGAGTGAAAGATGGAATTGGAACTTAACTGAGTTACTCCCACATTGTCACAGTAGATGACAGGAGAAGAGGGAAGAGCAACACTTAGTTCTTGAATGAGCGAACATACCCAACTTAATTTAGCAGCAGTGGCTGCAACTAAGCGATACTTGGCCTCTGTAGAGGACTTATCAATGGCCCTTTGTTTCTTTGAACTCCAAGAAATTAGGTTACACCTAAGATAGACTAGATAGGCACTGGTTGAGGAATAATCATCCTTGTTACTTTC
>Ga0325404_1003097_pt1 | contig 17772 bp, 9 predicted proteins | sample PopdelMetagenome_18_FD_205664 | JGI IMG/M metagenome (GOLD analysis project Ga0325404, IMG submission 205664) | Populus deltoides microbial communities from Bellville, Georgia, United States - Xylem-Control-R1 | ecosystem: Host-associated > Plants > Phyllosphere > Stem > Wood/Secondary xylem... | reverse complement strand
GACCCAGTTGTCGATTCAGTTTCAATAGGAGTAGAACAACATGGGCAGCAGGACCCTGGAGGTGGAGGTGAGCAGCATACACAAGCTGGACATATTGGTCCAGATTGGAGACCTACACACACACACATACACACAAGCGTAAGATCAATAAGAAATGAGGTGTTGGTAATGAACAAAAAATGAATTCGAGAGAGAGCTACGTTTAAGTAAATAATCACCTCGATGATTCAAACGGCCTGCTTCAGCTGACGGCAGTATCGGAGACAGTACCATAGCAAAGATGAAGAGGGTCACCAAAATAGACTTCAGAGAGTTACCTGCCATTTTTGCCTTAGTTATTGCTTACTGCTTGAATGAATAGATATGGTGTACATGATCTAGCTCTAAGCATGTGTTTATATAGGCTTGAAGTTGAGGATCCTGGACCACGGCATACATGTCAAAAATGTTTGCGCGAAAACTTGTTTGAACAGCAAGTTTGGTTTCCCACAGCAGGTTTGATTCTAGCTTCTTATTATTTATTATTTTGGCAACTTGAAGGCGGCTCAATCACTTACGTCCAGTAGTATTCTAGCTGAAGTAGATTTCTATATTGGGTGGTGTGACGTTTTGTAACAAGCCAACTTCTTGGCTTCATTTTATAGCAATTAAAATAATGTTTGATTTTGTGTTTCAAATATATTTTAAATTTTTTTTGAAATTTTTACGATTATTTATGGAGTGTAAACGGATCACAAGAGAGAATTTCATCTCTACGATTTTTCTTGAATAGTCAAACAATGTCAATTCTAATGCATGGATACATAGCTTTAAATGCAAGACTGCAATTTTCTTTAGTCTCAGCCGCCTAATCTGACGCAATATAGAGCCTGCTTGAATTTCTAAAATATTACGAGCTAGACGCAAATTAGGGAAGGAAAAACCACAAAGTCCTGCAAAAATAGGCTTAAACAATTACTTGAGAGGACAAGTAAGATCAATTTCTAAGTCAGAAGTCTCATTAGCAAGCCAGACGTAACAAAATTAGCTTCTCTATATATGATGAATTTCCACAGTCCAATCGGAAGCATGGAATCACTGCTTGCTCGTTCAATTAAAAGTGGTGGCAATTTTAAGATAAATTAACCATCTATATTATATAGATAAAATATGGATCATAGAACTTATCATATTATCATACGTGTCAATCCATTTTTTTTTTCTCTCAACCACCAGCAACTCAGTTTTATTGTTTAGGATTACAAACACTCCTATATATAGATAAAAGTACAAAACTTTAATTTTTATTTAGGAGTAGTTAAAAATAGAATAAAACATTATAATTAATTTAAAATTATGTAGTATACGTGAAAGCAATCTTAAAAATCTTCCTCCTCTTGCACTTAATTAACGAACTATGTGTGTGTGTGTAAAGTTTCATGCCAATCTTAACGAGCTACCCACATAATAAAAATACATGAAATTTAATAGCACTTATTATTATTATTATCATTATTATTATAGGCATATGATTTAGTGGGCCTATGAGTAGGATTACCAGTAGTAGCTTAGATTTGAACTTGTAGTTTATTTGTTTCCATGCACAAAAAAAAAAAAGAGAAAAGAAGAAGATAAAACTATAGAATTAAGGGAGGGAAGAGTTGGAACAGAAGGAGTTCATTTGTTTGTAGACTCTCTAATGCACTTTTAATTTTTGTTTTGCCAAAATTTACACAAATCAGAACTAATGTGATATTTTTTCTCTTCAAAAAAGATCAACTAAGCTGAAATTTTACTTGATTTTTATATCAATAAAATGCCAACTAGTAACCTTTTATTTTATCTCATGGAAGACAAAAATTTTATTAACTCATTTTGCCAATAAAAACATGGCTACATAGAAAAAGAAAAGCAACAAAAAATAACTTAAAAAATATTACAAACTACACATGAACCAAACAAACTTAACTTACTTCATTGTTAAATCAATAAAGTAGACAAATTAAGTAAAATATGAATTCATGAAAGAAAATTTTAACCATACAACTAATTTAATTTTTTTATGAACTTTGTGAAATTATCCGCTACATGGTTATTTTCTCTACGAACATCTATAAAATTCACATAAAAAAAGTTTTAAAACAACTGTCGGAGATGTTATTGTTATATATGACAAAATTATCTTCCATCTCAATTTTAGAGACAATAATGGATACTAGTGCAAACTAGTAACTTTCAAGAAAGTTAATTGTCAACTAGAGATTAATTTGATAGTAACTGACTTAAGGTTATGGTTAAAATGACAACGTTCGAAATCCTTTTTATCTTTTAAAAAATAAGGAATAAAAAAATAAAGGAAAAGAAGGATTTTTATTATTATTAGAAGCCAATAGACTAAATGTTTTAAGCGCCAAAACAGGAAACAAAAGCTAGTTGCAGATGGATAAAAGAAGCCAAGAAAAGAGGCCATAACGGCTGAAACAGAAGTAGAAAACGCACTACTCAAAATAGAGGACTTAAAGCCATCAGTGCTATCACCTCAAAGATGTAGCCCACCAGCATACAGGTGATGAGACACAAGCTAAAAGCATGTTGAAAATCATTGGCTTAAGATGAAGGAAGTCAGATATCAATTAGATGTAGAGTTTAAAACGTAGAAAATCAAAATTAAAAGGTCCAAGCAATCAAATGTTCAAAAGATGGCCACCCTTCTTTGCTAATTAATTAACCATTGCATTCCTTCTCTAAGGACATGAACAAACACAACACTCCACAAGATTGATGGAGAGGTCAATAGAGGCAAAAATCTAAAAGAAAAAAATGGGGCTGGATTTCAATAAATTAACCATGTATAGTAATGTCGGGATAGCACGAAAATTGCAAAGGAACATGTAACATCCAAAAACAAATGATAGTGTTTCACTTACCATCTAAAGTATAAAATCTAAGAGATACAAATGTGAATAAACTCATTATTCTAAAGATACATATCACTCACCACTTTAAAGATATAGAGTTAAGGGAATAAGTCCATCACTCACAAAGAAATTACAAAACTTGTTAGATTGCCAAAAGATCAAGTCAAAGATTTTTCAATTCAAATTATGCCAAAATATCTAGATACATGATCTGATTCAACGTTATATACTCGGTACAATCATCCAAGTCTAGAGAAACACCAAAATAACATTATTAAAACCGAAATAAATGACTTTGACATAAAAAAACTAGATAAATATTAACAAGCACACATTTTTTACTTTTTAAGAACACAAATAGACACTTCAAAAATTTAAATAGACATAACTTCTTATGAAAACTCCAATGCGTGCATGGATTGATAATATGTAACGATGACACTTGAACTTTAAAATCTCATAGGGTAAGCTTATTTTCTCATGTAATGAGGATATGAAAATTTGGTCTCAAAGTTGGCACATGGGCTGACATTAAACATCATCAAAGACTTCATCCATTTATATTGTCAACCCAAACTCAAGTAGCTCAACACTAATAGAACCTTTTGTGGACATGCTCGTGTCAAGTTTTCATGGTTGAGAAAAACTCATCCTCGAGTTTATATTATTCTTTTCATGGTCCCGTGGATGTCAAATTAAAACACTTCCACAATCCTTTATGTAAGCATTGAACTAGAATCCTTTAACACCAGCTACATTACTTTTCATGTAATGGATTTTCCTTGAATTATCATGAAAGAACTACTCAACTACTTCACCTTTATTCAGTTTATTATGTTCTGAACTAATAAAACTTATTTTTGGAACGTTGTCGGAAACGTTGACAAGTTCATTCTTTCTCTGTCCAAAAACATTAACTTCACCCCATTAATTCTAGAATTGTCCTTCATCATATATGAAGCATATTCTCCATAATTTTCTTTATCAAGACCCACTTCTAAAACCACTTCCTCAATGTGTTGCTCAATAATTTCATTAGCATACTTAGGCTCATTATAGACTGAGATTTCTATATCGAAATCTTTTCCTTAATAGCATCTTTCTCATCCTTATTGGATTTCGATGGTTGATTCCAATCTATAAAAGATCCATAATTATAAAGATTTTACCTTCTTCATCACTTACTTGTTGCTGAATTTTCTCTTATATATCATAATAAAAAGGATGCTTCCTTTGATCATTATTATTAGAAGAATCATCACTAAAATTATTGTGTTGCCTTTGAAGGATAGGATTAACATACTTCGATTTATAGTCTTGATTCTCAAATCGATCAAGATGTTCCTAGAGTTGCCTTCTCATTTCATCAATTCCAAGACCATGGACTTCCCTCTTAGATTCTTTCATACAATGTCCATGAAAAAACATGGTTTTAAATTCAAAGCTTTGATACCAACTTTATACCGGATGGTATGAAAATCGCAAAGGAACATATAACACATACAAATAAATGATAGTGTTTCACTCATCACTCTCAGGTAAAATCCTAAAAGGTACATACATGAATAAACTTACTACTCTAAAGATACATATCACTCGCTACTTTAGAGATATGGACTTAAGAAAATAAGTTCACCACTAAAAAAAAAAGAAACAAAACTTGTTAAATTGTCAAAAGACCAAGTCAAAGACTTTTCAATTCAAATTATGTCAAAATATTTGGATACATGGTCTGATTCAACATTATATACTTGCCCTTATAGATAGGTGGCTTGGGTCATTTCTTGTATTCTTGGTCGGGGTATTTTCTGTGTTCATCACCACTCAAAACACCAACTTCCAGGGCAGATTTCAAATCATCTCGATGACCTCTCTATTCCTAGGAGGCACGTGTGGTCAATGAATATCTTGTTTAGCGCCGACGTTCTTTTCTCTATCTCTCATCCTTGACTTTCATGAATGACCCTTTAAATTTTCAAAGCACCCCTTAAATTTATTTTTTCTTCAGATTTTATCCCCCTTCTTTAAATTACTAATTTTTATATGAAATAATTTATAAAATTATATTTTTTTTCAAATTCATCATTTTTCATTCTTTGGAAATGCTACTATTAAAAAAAGAATTTGAATTAAATTAAATTAATTTATGAAATATAAGTATGAGATGCTCACGTTATTATAAATTTTCACTTAAAAAAAATATTCTTATAGGAATATTTTTCATCAAAATGAAAAAGAAATGAATGAATAAGAAAGTTAGGCATTGATTAAATTTTGTTTTTCTTTTTAGTTTGAATCATTATAGTTTTTTGTGAATATTTTTTATATATATATTTAATGAACTATAATAAAAACAATATTTTTATTGTAAAAAATAAATATGAATTAGAAAAGACAATTTTTTGAAAAACAATGCATTATTTCTCTATAATTTTTTTTTCATATGAATGTTTATTTTTATTATCATATGATTAAATAAAAATATATCAAAAAATATTATTAAACCCGGTCAAGTCCATGACCTGAGTTATGGGTTAGGCGGGTTAAACCTGTTTTACCCGGGCCAATTCAAAATGTTATCCTTTCAATATTTTTTAAAAAAAATATTAAAACATTATTTTTAATTTTTTTTTTTAGTAATATTGGGTTTTGATTGAATCGTTTGAGTCACTTATAAATCAACTATTAACCGAGTTATATCAAATTAACTTTCACTTGATTTAAGCCGAATTAGTGGTCACATTGGGTTTAATAGCATTAGGAAAACATTAAAAGGAAAAAGACCCATGGCCAGGAGGCCTGTGTTTTTAGCTAGAAGTGGAACATGACCCAAAATAAACTAATCAAATAGTTTAATTAAAATTATTCTTTCATCTAAAAAATTAAAATTAGTCAACAACAATTATATTATACGTTACAACTAAAACCGTGGGAGTTTTTTTTTTTTTTTTGTATATTATTGTTCATTTACCGTAATCCTCTCATATTAAAAGTTGTTCACACCACTTTTTACAGTATTTTTTTTTCTTATAAGCTCTTAATTTTTTTTTACATTTCGGTAATTAAATTTTATTTCTTTTAAATTTTATCCTTAAAAGTTAAGTTGATAATTTTTTTTATCTATTGGGATCTATTTTGACTTGCATGCACTTCGGTGTATCTTATATGTTATAGAATATTCTAATATTAAATTAAATATCAATTCTAGGAAATAAAATTTAAGGTTATTGTTAAAAAATCAAAAGGCCAAGATCCAAAATTAACATAAGAAAATAGAGCCTTTTCCACTTACATAATTCAAAAAGACATGGGAAAGTTCAATTTAGTCCATCAAATTTTACATTTTTTATATTTGGTCCTGTTTGTTTAATTTTTATATTTTATCTATAAGATTTTTTTTATTTTTTTTTTCAGTTCTTAATTGTTGTAAAAGAAGAGAGATAATCATTGAAAAAAAAAGATGGAGAAAGCACATGTGGCTAAATTTCATCCATTAAAAACTATCATTTTGGTGTCTATAGATGTATTTTTAAGAGGAGAACTCAATAGAGATGAACCTTTAATAGTTCTTGAAAAAACTAAATCGAAATTCAATAATTTTTTATTTGATTTAATTTTTATTTTTGATACTATCAAAATATGTTTCATAGTTAGAAATGGGTTCTTAGGGGTTCATATGATATTTTTTATGTTCTGGGGTTAACAATGTTTGATATTTGAGTTTTTGGAGTGCAAAAACTTGAATCCTAACATTTCAGTCACGAAACCATCACCACTGAGTAAAAAATATTAGAAGCGAACAACAAGTCATTTATTCTACTAAAAACTATTACAGGGACAATAAAAAAAGGCTCATGGGCCTAGGCTTTTAAATTTCAGGACAAGCGCATGGGCCTATTCTTTTACCTCTGTGCTTTTTTTAATCCAACTTGATTTTTTTATTTGATTTTTTCTTATATTTTATAATAATATTATCCTTAAATAAATTTATTAAAATATTATTTAAATAATTATCCAATTAGAATATATTTTTCAAATAATATTAGAGCTTTTTGTGGTAATATTAAAAATTACTTTCTGCCTAATTATATATGAACCTAATAAGAAATAATTTAAAAAACAATATTCATGAATATTCAATATGAATAAATATCTATTATTTATTTATTTTTCTCAAATTCATTATTCTTATGTTTTTTATACAATCATGTGAAAATTATCAATTGTTTTTTATATTGAAATTTGCTTTTAAAATTATGATATGTTTTTATTTGAATATATATATATATATATATATATATATATAAAGGCATGTTTTTTGGGAAAAAAAAAACATGTGAATAAGAAAAAGGAGTTTTGATTAAGAGATATACTTTTCCTTATTATTTCAAGTGATTATAATTTTTTGAAATACTTGTTTAATTGCCTTCTTTTTTATTCAATAAAATTTAATGTAAATAAAAACAAGATATGTTTTTATGAAAACAAAAAAAAAGAATAATAAAAGAGAATTTATAATAAAGGCACACTTTTTTTTTAGAATTTAAATCATCATCTTTCTTATAAATATCCATTTTAATTTTTATATAATTAAATAAAAAAATTAAAAGTGCTCTATTGCACAAAGTTAAATATTTTCAAACTCAATTTTTTAATGGATTCCGCAGTATAAAATATAGTTTGGTTTGTTACTAAATACTTTGTTGTGTTTGTTCCACCAAAAATATAAAAACAGTTACAAAACAAACGCTGCCTAACATGAAATCCCTTCTTGTAGCATAACACTCGATGGATTGCCTAATAAGTGACAATAGATATAATAATCATGCATGCCTTCAATTGACTAAATAGAAGCAAATATGAAGGAATTATTGTACTTATAAGTGGGTATGGAAACAAGTAAAAATAATCCAATCTATTAAATATGAAAGAGAGACCTAATATATATATATATATATATATATATATATATATATATAACCTCATACTAGAAAAGCCTTTTAAGCTCTTAGTGTTGTTGAGATGAAAAATAAAATTAATAAAAAATAAATTAATAAAAACATAACCTAATGTTAAAGGTTAAGATCGAAATTAGCTATAAAAAAGGATGATATAGTTATTTACAATTTAAATTTTATAATTCAGTGAAACTATTTAATTTTAATTAGTCATAAGTAATTAAACGATGCCTTAATTAATCTTTTGCTCATACATTTTATGTGGCAAAAGTATTGATTAATATATTTTAATATTATTTTTTAAAATAATAATTATATTTTAACAATTTGAATATATATATATATATATAATTATTCATTTGGTTATAAATATATATATATATATATATGTATTTTGTTATAGCTCCTTTTTTTTATGTAGAAAAAACATTGTTTAGAAATTCAAATATCCAATGAAATAAAATTAAACAAAATTGTTTTAAACTTCTTCATTTTTATATATTCATATTTTCTCTTATATGTCACATTATTATTATTATCAAATGTTCCTCAAATCACAAAAAAAAATATTTTAAAAATTAAAACAAAAAATAAATAAAAAATATAAACTTGAAAACCCTACAAAAAAAAGTAAGTGTATATAAAACAAATCACAAAAAAATAAACGTAAGAGCGCTAGCCTAGCCTCGGCTTAATGCCTAACATGTCTAGCCCTTGGAATAAAGGTCAGACATGAGGGCTTTCTAACCCAGGCTCGTGCTCCTGGGTCATTTTAATTTTCCTTTTCTTTTAGAGGTGGACAAGCATCCACTTCTATTTTATTTTTTAAAAATAAACAGATGACACATCGTCTAGTTTCCCATAATAATAGCTAGAAATGTTTTGTGGCTAAAAACTTATTTTTATCTAAAAACACCTGTAAAACCTCTAAAAACTCATTTATCAATCCAAAACGGTTCGAAAACACAAAATCAAATTGGAAAAGATTTTTCCCTCGCAACCCTGATTTGTTTTTTTAGACAAGGTTAAGGTCTAGAACAATTATCATCAAATTTTTCTTGTCGAATGAAATTCATTGACACTAAAATTGATTATTTTTATAGCTGAAATTTTCTCTTTCTCCAATCGGAACTCAACAACTTTCTTTCTTCTCTCTTGTTTACAGGGACTAAATTGTAAAAGAAATGGACTTTTGAATCAAATTTGAAATTACAAAAATTATAAGGATTATAAAGGTAGAAAGATAAGTACGAGGATGAAAAAGAATTCCCCCCTCCTAATTTTATATATATTGGCCAAGAGTTTCTTCTTGTTTTATACTTTTGTCCCTTTTTATTGGATTTTTTTTTGTCTCCTAACAATTTTTGCAAATTAGGTATCAAGTTAGATATAAAAGAATGCAATTGAAAAAAAAAAGATTTGAGTACAGAATTGAAAAAACATTTCAATGCTCCTGTAGATTACTATATTGTTTTAGCAAGGTATTATAGTATATTTTGTAATATAAAAAATTAAAAACTATCATCAATGAAAATCAAAGCAGGTATGTAATCATCATTAAGTGATTTGTTGAGAAATTTTGAAATATAAGATATCAGGTTTAATATTTTTAATACTTTTTTACCGTATATTTTAAATATTATTTGAGACAATTATCCCTAGAAAACAAACAAAAATCAATAATGCAGTTCATTTCTTAACCAATCAAATATTAAATGATGAAATAAAAAAGAAATAAATTAAAAACAATTAAAAGATCTAAAAAAATTTCATATTGGTGGATAAACTTATCAAACTTGAGAATTAGGTAAGCCAGACGATAAATCTTTAAGAGCTAACTCGATATGAATTAGTGTATTTAACAGATTTAAAGGAAACTTGGATGACTTAAAAAAAAAACTAATGTTGAACGACAAAATTAAAAAAAAATAAGGCAAAAAATATTAGTGAAAGTCAAGCCATATAAACTTTTCAAACCAGTAATCCAAGATATTAGATAAAAAATATCATCCATGAAAAAGCAACGAAACTCAATTCACAACAAATATAACATCGAATGATGAATTTTCACCATTATTATTATAACAATTACTATTCTCATCATTATTATTATCATTACTAATATTGTCACTATTATTATAGCTTCTACCATTATTACTATTATTAATAAGTAATATCATAATTGTTATTAATATTATTATCGTGATCACTATCATTATCATTATTATCGTTGTTCATATAATTATTAATAAATTTAAAAAAACATTATTAAAAAACCCATAAATTTGATTAAAAGGGTAAAATTTAAAATTATTATTGTTGTTGTTGTTGTTGTTGTTGTTGTTGTTGTTGTTGCTGCTGCTGCTATCACAATCACAATTACTATTAACTATCATTATACTGTTGTTATTATTATTATTAGTATTAAATCTAAAAAAAATATTATTACTATGAAAAGCTATAAGAACTTTTAAAAATAGACAAGGGAAAAAAAATAAAAAATCAAAAGTAGAAGGAATAAATTGAAAAACATAATATACATAAATTAGAATTGAATGGCTAAATTGTAAACAAATAAAACTCAAATAAAAGAGAAAAGAACCAAAATCAAAAATCAAAACAAATAGGATGGATTCTAAAATAATAACCGAAAATAGGGATAGATTTAGGAGAACTAAAATTATAAAAGGAATAAAAACAAAATAAAAAATTAAAAGAGTAAGGACTGAAAGGAAAAACAAAATATATAAGAAATTGTAATTGAATGAAAAAAAAACAAAATAAAACTTTTATAAAAGGAATAAGAATAAAATAAGAAATTTAAAGAATGGGGACTGAAATTGAAACACAACAAACAAATAAAACAATTATGCACTTTTGTTGTGGGAGAGAAAAAAAAAGAAGAAACAAAAAAAAATTATCACCAGCGGCAATGCAACAATTATCAAACTACACGCGCCATATCATGTGGTAAAGAGCATGGTTGCGCATCTAGTTAGATGAAGGATGACTAGATTTAGCAACCGGCAACGTCCCATACACCACCTGAATGGCACGGACGCCGCCAACTTATTGGTGCTTGTGAAACATGCACCAGCATAATTTTTTATGAAAACATAAAACATGAAAATATCAAAACACCCTCATGATCCTCCTACTTACACAAAATACCCTTATGAAAATACCAAAATACCCCCAAAAGCAAAGCTTTTTCTTGTCTTTTCTAAGGCTAAAAGCATTATTTTACTATACATGAAAATTGGAAAAACTTGAAATACCCTTGTTCAGCAACCCATCCTTTTTCTTTCTTTCTTTCTTTCTTTTTTTTATCTTGAGAGCAAAGAAGTATTTCTATTGTTACGAATATTGTGAAAAGCCAAGAAAGCTCATGGTCAACAGCTCTAAATTTTATTGACTCTAAGGGTAAAAGAATATTTTACTGTGTGAGAAATTTAAAAAGACACACACACCCCAAAACAATCTTTAAATGACCACCAAGTCAAAGGAAAAGACCAAAATACTCCTCGATCAAAGGCCTAAATTTAAGCCACTAAAAGGTAAAAGGGTAATTTCACTGTAACAATCCATAATAATCTATGTGTAGAGCTATAATGAAATCCGCGCACCATTTAACTTTCCTTATAATATATATATACACACACACATCACTGTTTTTAAAAATGTTTTTAAGAAAAAAAGTGAAATGTGGTCTCACTCAGGATTTGACTAGGCATTAACTTATCAGGGTGACCATATTCACTTCCAACCCAACTAGATATAAAATCCGACTGAAACTAGATTCTAGATTATCAAGTCATTGGGTTAACCATATTTGGCCAGACTGAGTTTAATAACACTGCTTTGGACATTTCATCTTTGCTTTAACTCAAAGATAGTTATGAAACTCAGCCCGACAGGTGACCCTAAGATAGTTATGAAACTCAGCCCGACGAGTTAGCCTAGGCGACCTTAGGCCTTAGCTAGGTTTCAAATTACAAAAACTCGGGCTTGTAATTAGTTCAATCAAACTCGGGTTACCCGATGTAACCTAGGTGAGCCAGGCTTTTTTTTTTAATAAACCCAAAAAATATAAAATTAGTTTATGAATACATAGTCTCACATATCTTTTTTTATAGCCTATGTCACACGTGTACGACGTCACGGTAACCATCCTCCCGAGTAGGATCTTTATTGTGAAGGATAGAAAGAATAAGAAATTCTTAATCTTTATCAGTAAAAAGGAATGGATTTGTCTCCTAGTATTTTGGTCACTATGAATCCTAAATAGTCTTAGAGTCTGGATAAAAGGATTGATTTTATATAGGGAAGATGTATCACCTCTAATACAACTTACCTAAAGTAAGTTGCATTGTTTGTTTGTCTGATATAAATTAAGGTATTGTTGTGTTTTTTAACCATTGGTCTGTCTAAGATTTAAGAAAATTCTTCATCTATAAAAAGATCATCATCTTATCATGTTAAAATCTAATCGTTCTAATGTCTCTCTCTTTTTCTGTTTTTTATTCCTTTAATACCTATTCTTATGTCTAGTAAGCCAATAACCTCTAGATAGTGGCCCGGAATACCATTGTTCTAGATTTGTTTTATGTTGTTGTTTCACTTATTGGAAAGATCTTCCTCTTCCTTCCAGGCTTTTTAGTTCGTAAAGGTCTTGTTAGGATTTCACAAATCTCGTCCTTTATTTCTTCAATTTTTATTAATGGTGATGATTGTGCAATTCTAATTGTACTTCATTTCCTTATATAAAATTGTGCTTCCAAATGGTTGGCGCATTTTACAAATGGCTTATTGTCTACATGCACAATTTCAAACTTACTCACATTTTAAAGAAACAACATCTGATGTAGAGTTGAGGGAATTCAACCATTCTCATAAATCCAATCATTTCCAAGTAAGACATTATAACTTGGGATCGCATCCACAACGAAGAACATTGTTAGAGCAACTAAGGAGCCCACTTTTAAATTGACTCCTATCATTCCTTTAGCTTGTAAGATTTTTCCAGAGAACCCACTTATTTCTACTCTAGTTGGTGTCAAGTCTTCCATTATTTTTTCAATTACCTTTAACATACTCAAAGGCAATATATTCACAGCAGTGCCATTATTAACCAATACTCTCCCTATTTCCTCTCCTTCAATTTTAGCACGTAAATACATGGGTTTCACATACATAGGCTTATTATCATTCATTTTCTCGAGCAAAACTTTCATAGCTTTTGCAAACTCTGCAACACCCTTTTCCTTAACTCCAATACCCCTAACTATCTCTTGTTGGTATACTTCCTGATCAGATTTCTTTGTTATCACTTCATAGGGTGTTACATAGCTATCAACAATATCTCATTCCAATCTTGTAACCTCAGTATTGTGATTAATAAACTACTCAGGGATGAGAGTCACCTTTCTACATTCTGTCATGTTATCTGTGAATAAATCATCTTTATTATATTTTTAAAAAATATATGACACACTAGTATTTGTGAATATATGTCCTTATCATCCATTTGAATGATTAACTTATCATTGGTATGATTAATGACACACTCTGGAACTTTCTTTCTAGCATCCAATACTTTCCTTTTCTTCATGTAGTTATAAAGTACATTTACTCTTCTTCTTTGTAGTCTTTTCTATATAGTTCTTATTGCATCTCTTGGTCAATTTTTCTTTTAAATTTTATCAGCTCGTCTTTTTTCTTTGGATCTGACCTCAGTCCAGCATTCTCTTAAACTCGATGGTAGGTTTTTCCTTAAAGATTTATTTTATGGATAACTTCTTTCTTACCTCAACTTATCCTTCAACTATTTTTTATTCTCATTAGATTCCATTTGAGGACGAATCGGCCTGGATTGCCTTTCTAGAGCACACCCTGATAAGGAAACCATGTCTCTTTGTAAGTTTCTTTTAATATATATACCCCAAGACGCCAATTCTTTTTTTCATAGTTGAACTACAATCATTTCACATGGTTTTTGCAATAAGTTGTATATTTTTTAATAGCACCATTACTGCTGGTAATTGTGTGACCATTTCCTTGCTAAGGTTCCTTCTAGATAAGTCATTTCATCCATATTCAACCTTTATACTAGTATTAGTCATCTTTCTTGCATCATTCTAGGTCTTAAGAGCCCACTAAAGTCTGTCCACTCTAGAATTTACATATGTTCCTTATTGAGGCTTATCACTTCTTTCACTACTCTGCCTCTAACAAATCTCTTAAAGTTTGCACATTTATCAATAATATGACTTATAGCCATATACCATCTACATAATCCTTTAGTATCATGTGATTGTTCACTGCTGTAAATCTAAGTATTTGATCTGCTACCAAGACATCAAATAGCTCATTTGTTGCAACAGTCACAAAGGTGATACCTTGAGATAATAAAATATCATTAGCAATAGTCATCATATTAGTTGATAGTGTATTGATTAAAGGAAAAGGGTTCTCATCAATTCCCATTGTTTCATTTTTATTAGGAAACCTAACATGTTTTGATTCTATCAAATCCTAAATTACATTTCTAAATATTACATAATTATTTATGGAATGGTCAATAACCCCATGCCATTTATAATAATTCTTCCCTTTCAATTCTTAATCAGTCATTTGTTTATATTTTCTTTTTATTTTAATCATTTTGTTTGCTAACAACCAATCAAAAATATTGTCAGTTTGATTTATGTCAAATGAATAATGTCTTTCTTCATTTGACCTCAAAGATCTTACAGCTTTACCATTCTTTTTTGTTAATGCATCATAAATTAATAGCTCTCCATTTATGAACTCTGCAACATATATATCTACTATTTCTTAATAATAAGTTCCATAAATTGGGACATTTTTCTCTACTTCCTCTCTCAATAAACTCTCGTACATAGAAGCTCTTACCCCCGACTCGTATATATCATTGAACTCCATCCCTTCTAATTTCTTTCTCAATTCCCATTCTAGACCTTGTTATGCAATCATTACAAATTCCCGTTTACGAATCCTAGACCAACACTTTTCTCCAGCCTTCATAAACCTATTTAAATACTACTTCACAATCTCTACAGTGTATTGTTTCAATTTTCCTAGAAAAGTATGTCTGGAATATAGTTTGTATGTCATTCCAATTCTAAACAAAGTTTGGTGGTAAATATACCAAGTGAATGCACTTCCCATTAATGAATTTAGAAACAATCTTAACTTTAAAAATTCAAACTCAGCAACTTCTCTACATTGATGGATGAATCTAGATATGTGTTTTAGAGCAGATATTGACCTTTGACCATTGAACAACGTAAAGTCTAGGAATCTAAAATTGGTGGGATAAGGGCATATTCTATCTTTGTAGTCTGGATAAGGATTATAAGTTGATCTATAGATTTGTTGAACCCTTGGAATATAAACTTGTTCAACTACCTCTAAAATATATTTTGGATTAATCCTATCTAGTAGGGTATTAAACTCTAGATCATTTGGTATCATTTTTTAGCCCATGTTTCTTGGTGAAATATTTTTATAATTTATAATCCTCACTTTTGAATTACTTCCAGGTTCTTCCATGACCATAGGTTTTTCTAAATTTATTATAGGTTCTGATGAGAAGCTACTTTTTAAGTTGAACTATTTTGGTTAAATTAGCTTTTTACCAGCTAGCTTTGGATCTGTTTTCTTAAAGTTTTATTCTTTAACCTTCTTGTTATCCGTGTGGCTTTTTACTTCAACTACCACATGTTTAGATATATTATTAACTATTTCTATCATCACATGTTAAAGTCAAATATTATTTCATCATTTCCACTCTTTATTTTGGCACTAACTTAAGATTAACATCTTTTAGTATTATAACAACTTCTTAACAAGAAACTTTATTAAAGTTATGTAGTTTTTAAAAACTTCCTTCTAAGTTCCTTTCAAAGCTTTCAAAGCTTTCAAAGCTTTCAAAGTTTCCTATTTAATTCCTTTCACAAGTTTATCTTTCTCTAACATTGGACTCTAGCATAGTATGAGTTGACTTATCATTCATCATTGCAATCTCGTTGTAATAATCATCAGAAATTTTTATTCTTGTTTTATGTTTTTACTCAATTTCTTCAACAAGGTGTCGATATTTTTCATCAATGGTTCTATTAGTTTCCTCTAATCTCTGCTCAAGATGTGCATATCTCTCTTCTAATGATAGATATACATCTCTCTCCTTTTCTTTTTCTAACTCTATTTCCTGAAAAGTTGGTATTTCATGTTCTGTTCCAATAGGAACATTAATAAACTCGTCTTTCTCTTCTAAACTTCCTAGTAATTTTGATTTCTTTGTGCCATAATTCTAAAGAAATAATTTGACACTCCCACTATGGTAGCTGATTGTTTGATATAGGTTCTTTTGTGTCTACCTCAATTAAGAAGACTTTGCAATTTAAGATTGGAGTTTTAAGTTAATTGGTTTGAACTCTGGATTTAGTTCTAGATTTACTCATGTAATTCCAAATTTATATTATAGAGTTACACGAGTATTAATATGATTAAATCCACCTTCACACAAATAATAGTTGAATTGAAGAAGTTATCAAATAATTAAAACAACTTGAATATAAAGTAAACTCAATAACTTAGGATAAAAAAAGAATACTTACATTCATAGAGTGATTCATACTCTGATTACATCCACGAATTGGAACTCTTGGATAATGGAGCATCTTTTTGGTATTTTTGGTTTATGAAATTGAAATTGCAAGCCTACTGATTACAAAGGAAATTGCAAGCTTACATGATTATCGCCTACCGTTCTATCGCCTACAAGCTATTGCCTATTGGTTTTAGGTTTGAAAAATCTTCATAGAGTGATTCATACTCTGATTACATCCACGAATTGGAACTCTTGGATAATGGAGCATCTTTTTGGTATTTTTGGTTTATGAAATTGAAATTGCAAGCCTACTGATTACAAAGGAAATTGCAAGCTTACATGATTATCGCCTACCGTTCTATCGCCTACAAGCTATTGCCTATTGGTTTTAGGTTTGAAAAATCTTCATAGAGTGATTCATACTCTGATTACATCCACGAATTGGAACTCTTGGATAATGGAGCATCTTTTTGGTATTTTTGGTTTATGAAATTGAAATTGCAAGCCTACTGATTACAAAGGAAATTGCAAGCTTACATGATTATCGCCTACCGTTCTATCGCCTACAAGCTATTGCCTATTGGTTTTAGGTTTGAAAAATCATGAGAACTTGATAAAACTGCAATGTAGTGATTTGGTTTTTTTGTTAAATTGTTGATGATAATCTTCCTTGCAATCTGTTTTTTATGTAGTGATGTCAACTACCAATTACCTTTTACCATTTAGGGTTCTCCACTAATTGTTTGTTAACTACTGATAACCTTTTATTTTTTTTCCACGATTTCACGTTCATAATAAGTGGCTTGTTATACTTGTTTGTATAATCATATGTGCATGTTACTTCTTTTATATGTGACAATAACCCTTATTTTTTAAGTTTCTTTTAATTAATTCAATTATCATATAGTTTTAATTCAACTCTCTCAATCTATTTCCCATAAAAACTTATAATATAACACAAGTAATGGAATAACTCTCTTTATCTATTTCCCATAAAAACTTATAAGACAACTCTAGTAATGGACAGTTCATGAGAAAGTTTACTGTTGGACAAGCGCTCTCAGAGTGATGCATTACCCAGTGCAGCCATAAATTACCAAAAAAGGGAGCGGCTGCTTTACGCAGGTTCGATTTTTACTGTTTTAAGTGTTTTGTCTCGTATTTCTTAGAAGAGAAGATACAAATGTGGTTTCTTCAAAATGTCATCAAGCAACACGATGGAAGGCCTGCTCTACAAAGGAAAACAAAATTGATAAAAGGTACAGTAGTAAATACGATCAAG
>Ga0325404_1003095_pt1 | contig 17776 bp, 5 predicted proteins | sample PopdelMetagenome_18_FD_205664 | JGI IMG/M metagenome (GOLD analysis project Ga0325404, IMG submission 205664) | Populus deltoides microbial communities from Bellville, Georgia, United States - Xylem-Control-R1 | ecosystem: Host-associated > Plants > Phyllosphere > Stem > Wood/Secondary xylem... | reverse complement strand
TTTGGATTTGAAAACGCCAAACATCTGACGATAATAGATTCGAGTAATTTTTCTATGTATAACATATTAAAAATAAATAGAAACAGAGTTAAAAATAAATTTGAACATAACTTTATTTTTTATCTTTTGAGATTTTTTTTGAATTTTAACAAAATAACAAAAAAAAATTAAAAAAAATAACATAGTTCAAAAAATATTTTTAAAAACAACATAACTTGACAAATTAAAATTTTATTTGTTTAGAAAAATGCAAACTATACCTGCATATACCTCCATTGTTCCTGCCACTCGTGTCCTAAGATGTGTAACATTGTCTGGAAAAAGTTTTGCAAGCCCAAAACCCCCTATTTTAGGCTGCAAGTTTCCGTCAAGAACTACATTACTGGCCTTAATGTCCCTTTGGACGATATGTGGTTCAGCTTCCTCATGAAGAAATTAAGACTTTTTCTGACGTAGCTAACCAGACATGAATTAATTTGGATATTAATTAGCGGCCCGTAATTGACATATGCATGCGGCTGTCACTGAAAGGGTCCTTGTTTTGCAGCCATGCATAACGAATACATAATACAGCAGGATGCTACCAGGTATATGCAAGTAAATCAATATGCATACGTCTAAAAGGAGCTGCTAACCTTTTTCTTTAGTTTTATTTTCTTAGAAGGAACCTCAATTTGATTCATGATCTGCAGTCAATTTTAGCAGGCACATTCAAATTAACCATGTCGTCCACCCTCGACGTACAAAACTTGGGCTTGCACCTATTGGTTCGATCCTGGATGAATCGATGTTTGCAGGAAGATTATGATATTTGGCTTGGTCAATTAAGTACGATTCCAAGTTAATTTTTAACATAAAATTAAAAAGAATGAGTAGATAATGTGAACGTATTTTTTAACACCATGAAAATATTTTAATTGACAATTAAAAAGTTAAAGTATATATTTAATAAAATATTTAAGTGAAAATTATATAAACAAATAAATCTTAAAAAAATGTCAACGCTAACCAAAAATTAAAACGAGAAACTAAAAATAGATGTACATAAAAGTATTTAATCTCATAGTACGTGGTGTTTTTTGAAATCTTTATATGGTGCTCTTTAAAATTTTTATATTCAATTATACGGAAAAAAAGGATTTTCATCACAAATGTAATAATTTAAATTATGTAGAATAAATATAATTGTTAGTATACATTCTTCTTTTGTTATCAATACTTTTTTAATACAAAAAATATATCTTTCTTTAGCTATGTTGTTTATTACAGAGAAATTGTAAGCAATTAAAACCAATATCCAAAAAACTTACTATTTGAAATAAGTATAAAAAATATATCTCTTTAATTAAAACCTCTTTCTCTTATGTATTATTACATTTCTTCTTGTTTTTTTTTTACTTAGTTGTTTTTTTACCATAAGTTATGTTTTTTAAACATAAACTTAACACAATCTTAAAGGCAAGTTTTAATTAAAAAAATAAAAAAAAATGCAAATATGCATTTAGAAAAGTATGCATATCATGTTCATATATAATTATTTAAAAAGCAATTGATAATATTACCATAAAAAATGCAAATATTATTTGAAAAATAATGACATAATTAGATAATTATTAAACATCATTCAAATAAATTCATTTAAAAATAATCTATTACATAAACACCATTTAAATAAATATTAAAATAATCTACTTATAAAATATGAAAAGATATTTAAAAAAAATGAAAAGGCCAAGTACGCATGAGTTGGATCAATGCGCCTAGTCCACATGAAAACCTAAGCGTGTTTGAGCCTGGTTTTTGTTTTTTTACCTTAGAGGAAGGACGACGTGAGTTTACTCTAACTCTTTTTTTTTTTTATTAGGTGGACAAGGAGTCATCTCTCTACCATTTTTTATGCTAATTGAAGGTGGCTCTAGTGATCAAAACATTGAAGTCCAAGTTTTTAGACTCTAAAACCCAGATCCCAACACTTTTTTCATCTAAAAACATTAAAAAATCTCATAAACCTCTATAACTTCATTTCTTACAACAAAACACATTTTAATCATTTTAAAAACTCAAAATCAAATTAAAAAAACTTCATGAGCCTTAAATTACCTTTTCTAACATCACCTTCAATGAGTTATGGAGGATAAAAATCAGGTCACCCGAGAGCTTTCTCTCTGTTTAAGATTTTCTAACAACGTTTTCTCTTTTCTCTTAAGATCTAATGACTAGAACATAAAATAAAGAAAGTTTGAGACCTAAACAAAAAATCTAAAAATCAAAGGATCAAATGTAAAATAAATAAATAAAAGGATTAAAGTGTAGATTTAGGTGCCTTTTAAAATGAAAAAAAAGGTTGTTATTTTTTTAATATCAATTTTTTCCTCCATCTTGATTTTCTACAACCGCTATAAATTCTTAAATATAAAATTGACATTTCATTTAACCTTTGAAACAATTCATGACACCCCTACACATGATATCATACAACTCGAAGGGAATGGGAAAATATAGACCAAAAAATTATAAATTTGAGTATCAAATTAAAAAAAATAAAGATTAATGACCAAATCAAAGGAATGCAAAAACAACTATAAAAGAGCCATAATAAATACCAAATAGTAATAATAATGCTCGTTGAAAACAAAAGGAAGAGAAAATAAAGGAAATGGATAACAATAACAAAAGCAAGTTGTGATAGTAAACTTCTAGGCTAGAGACCTAAAGATAAAAGTCTAATAGTAAACACTAAGTGAAAATAGGAAAAAAAGTTAAGAAAAGAAGTAGCTAAAACTGGGAAGAGAATACTTGTAAGAAAATCTTTTAGGTGGCTGCACTTAGCTTGTCTTATAAATCTTGCAATACATGTCAATTACATTACATCTTTTTATAAATGGAACTAAAAATCTCTTTCGTTTAAATTTTAGTCAAGTCCCATCATAAACCATTAGCACATTTTAAATGATCCAAAAGCATCATGACAACATGCTAGATACAACCACTTATTTGTATGTAACTACTCAGAAAATCAGGTCGATAAAAATATCATACTCATTAACTCTTTTTACTACAACTATGAGAACATTTAACTATAAAATTTTAAGAACTTGAAACACTCATCCTATTTTTATATAATTTTTTGACAACTATTTATATTTCTTTTCCTCTAGAATCATACAAAAATATATTGACATCCTTGATGAAAGAAGAACATAATAAAGAGCACAATAAAAAAAAGATTAAAAAAATACATTCAAAGCAATAACGATAAATGTAGTTGTATACAAAAGGACGATAGAGAAACAAAATAGAAAGAAAACAAGAAAACATAAGCAACTACAATTAAATCCTAACATGAAGGCCCTAGAACAACAATTGTTAGTAATGACTGAGCAAAGAGCATTCTTAACATAAATTGGTAAAAATAAAAGAGCAAAAAATAGAAAAAGAATACATATGACAAGACAACTAATAAGATGGAAAAGTAAGTGAAAAAAACAGAGACCTAAAATTGATTAATCTAGCTTAATGGTTAAAGAGGCAGAAATCATGAAACAAAGAAAGTCAACACACTTTCCTAAAAACAATTGTAAGATGGAAAAATAAAAGTACAAAAAAGTTACAAATAGCCAATTCTTAAAGCATAAGAAATATGTAGTGATTGGAGAAGACATGCCAAAAATTGGCCACTCTTTAAATGAAAAAGTACAAAAAAAAAAAGAGCATGCTTCAATCATGAACAAATAACAAAGACATGGGAAGATAAGAAGAGATATTAGAAATAACATAGAAAGAAATCATCAAGTTTATACAATTAGTTTATAAATTGACAACAAAGAAAAAAAACTGATCAAACACTAAAAGCATGCAAAAAAAAAAAAATAGTTAACTCCAAACCTAACCCTACATCAGCTTTATAGTAGAATACAACTTTAAAGTTTGTAAATACAATAGTTTAGAATTCATAGAAGAGAACAATTTAGTGTCTAAAAGGAATAAGTAGTTTGACAAATATTATTAGATTAAAAAACAACAATTTTAGGACATAAAATATTAAAGAGCAAATATTACAGTTGTGCGAACTAGACATGCTTGCACTGGAAAAAAAAAGATCCAATTCTTGGCAAGAAAAAAACATTAAACAAAATGAAAGCATGAAAAAACAAATTGCAAAACTAGAAAAAAAACGTTAATTAAAAGAAAGGGGAAGAGGAAAGGGATAATAAGGCTAAGAAAAATAAACATGTTAAAAGTGAAAAGATAAAAGAAGCTAAAAAAACAAAAAGTAAATAGGAGTAAACAAAAAAGTGTAGAGAAAAAGAAACAAATTATGTATAAAAAGTTGGTAGTTAAACTGGAAAAACTTGAAAGGGGGAAATCAACATGTTAGGTAATTAAAGGTAAATGACCTAAAAATAAAGTTATTTGGTTGGAAAGGGTAGGAGGAAGGGAGAAAGGGGTGGTGGGGTTTCTTGAAACCCTGCCACAATGTAAAGCGACAAGTTCCAAGAAAGTCAATACAATGCCACACTTTTATTGGTTGACGCAAACATTTTTATTACATTTTCTACTTTTATTGACTGATTTTCAATAGGATAATATGAATATAGATAATTTCTTGAGAGGGATAATGATAAGAGAGCTTTCGACGAATCCATTCTAGGCCTTTGTTTTCTTGGGAGTTTGTTCTGTTTTCAGTTTTGTTTGAAGGTAAGCCTTACCGAGACGCACAAAGGTAAACAAGTTTGTCAAAGTGAAAATAAAAAAAGAGCCTCACAATGGAAGGCAAGAAGCAAACATATTGAACAAACTACATTCCATAAAAATATACAAAACCAAAATGCAGGAAAATAGACTCGTTTTTCTACTTTTTACCAATATGTCTCTCAAGGAGCACCTATCTCTCTTGCCAATCACTCATGAGCGTTAATCTTTTTACCAATGATATAACAAGGCATAACAACCAACACACTAGCGAGGAAAAGAAATAATTCTTCATTATTAGACCACTCTCTCCAAGGTAAGCTGACATGTTTATAAACACTTGAGTCACCAAGTAAATGAAAAACATAACAAGTTCATTCAACAATATAGAAATCCATTATGAATAGCAGAGCATACCACACAAGGCCATAAAGCCACATTGTTTTCCCCTGCTTCTGCTTCCTTTTCAACATATTTTTCTCTTGCTCCACATAATATTCTCTTGTTCAACATACTTATTTCCTCATATATTTATTAACTTGAGCATCAAAGGGTCTTTTATTCCGATAAAGAACTTGTTTTTGTAAGAGGTCTCATGGAAGTCATCTTATCACTTCATCAACCAGTTTTTAAGCCCATTCACTCCATCAGCCTAAGGATCAACCATAGAAAACCCAATCCATTTTCACGACTTCATCACATACCAATATAGACTTGGCTCCATCTTCAATGTATTATCATATTTTATTTTAGAAACTGCTTATAACTATCTACTAGTATAAATTTAGTTGTTTATTTTGTTGCTTCACAATCTCTTGGATCAAAATCAACAATTGCATCATGCATATACACATTCACAAATCATGTTTTGGATATGTGCCTATACTTTCATTGCATTGAAAAATCATTTGCATCTGCAAAATATGAATAGAAAGACACATAGCAGTTAACCAAGGCATACTCTTTTTACTTTTATATTATATTACCATATAAAGTAATTAAATTTTTATTGCATTGCCATACAAAATTTTGGTCAATACAAATTAACTCGTTTAATTTATTTAATCAATGTTTATGAAAAAGATATATATGTAAAGTGTCTTTATAGAAAAAAAATTATGTGACCTAAATAAATAAATAAATGTATTTCAAAATCCATCAATGATTTAACCACAATATATACTTTACTATTAGATAGCAATAAGAGAGTACCTAAAATTATCCTTCTATTTATATAAAAATATCTATTTGTTTCTTTTGTTTTGGGAATAGGATTGTTAATCTTATGATCATCTATTAATTTCACCTATTTAGGTGGAGTTTTTGGAAGCTAAGTTTTACTCTTCCAACTCCAATATTATTTCTTTTCAATCTCCTACTTTTTTTTTTCAAGAAACACGTCAAATTATAACTTCTTATTTTTATCTCTGTAATTGACTAAAACTAATACTTTAATTAATTTCTTCTCTTTCCCATTAATTATTTACACTTTAATTTGTTAACATATAAAACATCCAAAACCTAACTTTGTAAACAATATGCAATCTCGATGTTAAATGACAATAATGACAGTTAATTAATAGCAGAAATGCCCAAGCAAGTTAAGTCACAAAGACATATACTTAACAAAAATATACACAACAAAAAGTGCAAATGTAGAAGAGAGGTATTGAAGAAGTTAAAGGGGTGAATGTAGTTTGTGATTGTCCATAAAAGTACAGTTATAGCTGCCATCCATTTGTTGCCCAGCTCTTCAATGAACGGATGTCGAGATGAAGATGAACTAAATATTCATTAAGTACAGTAATTTAAACAATCTAATGACAGTCTACCTATACTAATTAGCAAAACCCTAACTTTAATATAATTAGTCGATTTTCCTTCAATTTGGAGCTATAATATGAGAAATAAGACAAACCTTAAGTACTATGAACTTTCTAGGGATAAATAGTCTGAATATTATTAAGATTTTTCATATTTCATGGTAAAAACATTTAACGGTCTAGATAACCTATAAAATTCCAATCAAATAATGTTATATTTTACTGTGACATGTTCTTATTCAGTGTATTGAACCATTCCTATCAAAGGCAAACCCTTGCTACCAAAACAATTATAGGTTGATAGAATGCAAGGCTCGAAGGGAAAGAAAAAATAGATGCAGATAAGTACAACAAAGAGATAGCAGGGAAAATATAAGCAAGCAAGAAAGATAAGAATGGCAAAAATACTAATCAGAATAGTATGGACAAAAGGGTTATCAAAGAAGAAAAGTGCAATGCGAAGTATCAATTAGACGGGGAAAGATAACATCATTGAAGTGATCTGCTGATGAAAAAAAGGCACTGGAAAAAGAATCTAATGTTGCACAGTTGCAACTAAAGTGGAAGAGCTCATAGAAAAACTAAATAAAGAATAAGTTTAAACAAAAAAGCAAAAGCGTAAAAGGAAGGATCAGACCTGAAATTGCATCGACAGTTTAAGAGGTGATAGAGGAAGGCGACAAAAGCTAGGAAAGAAGAACAAACCTTGCAAACATGGAAAAAGGGTTAAAACTAGAAAAGCCAAGTAAGAATCAAAGGAAAAAACTTAAGCATCCATACAAGCCACCAAACGGGATTGAATCAAGAACTTCTCGATCAACGACAATTAATAAGGCTTATTTAAAAAGCCATAGGGGAAAAAAGAACAAAAGGTCTAAAGCACATGAACTCGTCAAGGACAATCTATTGAATAGGTTGAAACAGAGCAGAAAAAGAGAACAAACAATTGACCCCGTTTGTTTGCTGGAAAGTAGTTATCTTTTGGAAAGTGAATTCCGGAAAAGTAAATTATTTTCCGATGTTTGGTAGTTTAATGAAAAATAAGTTGGAAAACACTTTCCAGTGTTTTGTTATGTCATGGAAAATGAGTTGGAAAATAACTTATTAATATTTTATTTTTTTCAAGTTTATTAAACTAATAAGAAACAATCTTACAAATTAAAAAGTTGAATAAGAATGAAATTGAAAAAAAATATATAATTTCATAAATTATCTCAAATAAAATAAATAATAATCAAAATAATATAAATCAAATCTAAAAAATAAAAAAATTGAAAGATGAAGAAATTAAAATAATAATAATTAACATTTTATAAATTATTTCAAATAAAATAAGTAACAATCAAAAGAATGAGGATCAAATTTGATAGATAAAAAATTTCAATTAAAAAATGATAAGGGAAAAGCAAATAACAATTATAAAAATAAGGACAAAAATTAATATAAAAAATAAATTCTAAGGGATGAAATTGAAAAACAAATATTCAAAACAAAATATATATAGCAATCAAAAGTTTGAGAACTATATTTGATATAATGAGCAAATAATATGACATTTCTAAATTTTTCACAACTTCCGGAAAGTGTTTTCCGCCCAAAATAAAAAGAAAACATTTTCCTGAAAACCAAGCCAAATTTTTCTCTAACTGGAAAGTGTTTTTCGTTGACCGGAAAGTGTTTTCTGTTGATCAACTTTTTTAATGATAAACAAACACAGGAAGGTTTGGAAAATGGTTTTCCGAAAACTACTTTTCAGAAAACAAACGCAGCCTTAGATGATTCGTTGGCTTTGAAAAAAAAACAAACAACCAACCAGATTAGATTGGGAAAAAGAACAGAAATTGTAAGGATTGTGAAAAGTTGTGTTAAGAATTCATAACATACATACGAAGAACAATGGCGAGCCTAACGTAGTTTGAAGTTTTCATGATTTCATCAACTTATTTGTAGGAAAATCCCTTATTCTAACAGGGGACTCATTTTATAGGGAAAACCAATACTATAAATAAAGCCGGGAAAGACCAACCCAATTTGAAGATATATATATATATATATATATATATATATATATATATATATATATATATATATAACATAGGAATTAACAAAACCATTGGCATAGTACCAGTTATCACACATCACACATGTCCAATCCCTTTCTACTCAGCTATTCTAAGACACTTGACATTAACTAAACAACTTTAAATGTTGTCCTTGTCAAGTGGACAATATACATAACCTTAACACCTAATTTCAATAGCTATCCACGGCTATTACCCCAATATCTAATAAAAAAGGGCAGGAAGATTGATATTTTACTTTTGTCAATGTGCAAATTGATAAGATTCATGAATAATATATATAGGCACCAACCTTAGGTAAACAATTCTAATCTTATTCATCTTCTTGTACCTTTTTTTTCTAATGCACTCTCCAACACAACACATAATTTTCTTTAAGCTTTTTTAATTTTTTTGACCATCATCCCCACACTAACTTAGCTATAGAGGATCCATGGGACTTACCTTGCAGGATCATCAGCATTCTAAGCTCAATTTGTACCAAATATCAATCCAAATAAGTTGTGAGAGGAAGCCTACATCCCTGCAGGGGTTATCTAGCCTCATCAGCTATAGGCTCTACTGAAAGGTTACTTGAGTGATGGATTAATTAAGATTTACTTTTGGTGCTTACCAATATGTTGCTTAATTCAATCCAATTTCAATCAATTCCTCGCAAATGGTTGGAATCATTAAATTTAATTAACCTATAGAAAAAATAATAGCATGCCATTAAAGAAAACTTGCAAGGAAGAAGATCAATACACAAATTAAACCATCAACATTACATCTGTCATGTTGATGGCTTCATTAGCGATACCTATAAACTATATCAGATCAAAAGTTGCAAGATGTTGCTTATTCAAATTTCCAACAACTTTTGGCTCTTTGTTGAGCATGATCAATACCAGCACCAGATTAAGGAGCAAAAGTTGATTTTGAATGTGATATGTACTCGGTTCTTGACGTGTCGATCCTGCAACTGGGATATGTTGGATACACTTGGGAGCTTAAAAGATCAGCATGCAATAGTTGACACGTAGATTGTTAATGTGTCATGCACTTGTGTGTTTGTCTGTGCAGAGAAAGGGGGAGAGAGATGATGTTTTAAGCAAGCCAACCTAAATGTGATAGTTGAGGTCGCTTTTCAAATGGCTATTGTTGTGAAAAAGATGCCCTCATGGATGACACTAATGCTTTTATTTCATGATTAAATTAGTTAAGAATTCAGCAGAGGGGAAAAAATAATTAAAAAGTTTGGAACATATAAAATCATTAAAGTTTGAACTTATTTTGTATTCGTAGATTATTAGAAATGAAATGTCATTCAAGTTTAGTGTAAGCGCACTAAAGTGTGATCTACATGCTTATTAATTTTGTTTTTCACTGGACCTAAAATTAGGTATCTTCCTATATCTCCTCCCTGTGTCTTCAAGTATATAATTGTGGGGTGTCACACTACGAATACTAGTCGATTTAGCTTCCAGCTTCTGTGATAGGTGGCCTCAAAACTTTCTAACAGAAAATAAATAAATAATGCCGGCCATAATTGCTATTTGCAAATTGCATAGATTGAATCCAGTTCAAAGGGAGTGTGTGTTTCTATATATATATATATATATATATATATATATATATATATATATATATATGTTGCAAAGCCAAACCAACTAATAATTTTACCTTTTTTTTTTGTTGGATAAAAAAATCTCAACTTCTTTTATTACAATTACATGTATAGTTATTGTAGAACTTCACTTGGTTTAATTAGCTAGGATGGGAATGATTCTAAAACCAAATTAATTATCAAGTTGTTCTAAGACAATGACACTATACATTCGTAGACGAGCTAATCACAACACTTGATACTGCCAGAATATTGCTTAGCATTGATGGAATAATCTATCAATATTTGAACATTGATTATATTGTAAAAAATATACCAACAGAATTACAAATGGCAAATTGTTGTTGGAAAATATTTAATCAGTAATATAATTATCGATGAATTTACAGATGAAAAAAAAGCATCAAATAAAAAAAATATCGGCATTCATTCTGTCAGTAATTCCTTCGATTATTATGGCATATTACTGACTGGATAAACCATTGGTAATGCCATCAATGATCATAAGCATATTATCGATGAAATTAAACCATTAGAGATTTGCATCTAATAGTGGCAAGTTCTATAATAAAAAATTTAACTCTCTAGAACTTTTTGAGAAACTTAGTCCATTGATAATTGCACCTATAATTGTTAGTGGTAAAGTTTTGTAATTTTTTCCAACTCTCTAGAACTTTCTTAATGACTTATTTCATCGATCATTCCATATGTGATTCAAAGTTTGTTAGTAATTCCGCCAACATTGTATTTAATATTTTTTTAAAAAAAATAAAATAAAAAAAATAAGGAAAATTAAAAAAAAGAGAATAAAACTAAAATAGAAAACTAGATTTTTATTAGTAATTTAAAAATATTATTGAATACAATTTATTTAATAGACAGAAACTTGAGATCAAAAAGGCGGAGGCGGAGATGGATCTTCACCAGAACCAGGAGGGCAACGAGGTAGACCACATGTACCGCTAAGGGTTGACAATAGTTGCTCAAGGACATTCACTTTATCCCTCAGGCTAGTTGTCTCAGACCTAAGTTAGGTCATCTCAACATTAACTCGAGTCGTCTAAGTTTTAACTTGTTCTCATACAATTGCTTAGATAACCAAAGATTATTGGCTCAAACCTGATGGTGAGGAACCAATGGTTAATACACTACGAGTCATCCACATATCCTCATCCACAGTGTTGAAGATACCATAAACTTGATTTCTATCAAATCTACCAGATGATCAAACCTCAAACCATAAATTCAGATCGAGTTCTGGATGGGTCGAAGAATCACTCCAATATCTCCTCTGTAATCAGGTGTTATATGCTTTCTAATAAAAAAAACAAGTCATCAAATTTAAACTTATCATAAACTTCTAAGCTCGTTTATCCATAAGTTGTTTACCCCTTTTCGATGGTCCTCATTTCACATGTGAGTTTCAATAAAAAGACAATACAAAAAAGAAGTCTGGTGGCAATAAAAAAAAAGATGTTTTACCATTATTTTTTAAGGTGAAGATCTTGTTATTTTTCATATAGTATGAACATGCTAATTTTTCATTCATGTTCTAACCAGAAACCATCTCATACACAGAAAAATCATTAATAATCCATATCAAAACTGCTTTTATCTAAAAAATTTGTTCCCTCGAGACATCATACGTCAAAGTCCTAAATGACCATAACTAGTTAACTCATCAATCAATAGTCAAAAACAAACATCTATATTTCTACATAGACTATTAGGATCAAGTATGATTGTAGATAAAAATATGAACTTTCTACTCATACACATTCCTAGTGACAAGTTGTAAATCATGAGTATCACCGGCTAATAAAGAATATGGTGCAACAAATAACCCAAAACATACATTTCATGATTCCATTAAAAATCAATGATGCACCTTATTAAACTTCTTTCAAGTTTTATCATTAGAAGGGTGCACCATGACTCTATCTACTGCATCATGTAAATGATGTCATGTTCTCAATAATCTTTGAAGACATAAATAATATTTGCAGTTTAAGAGTGATTGGGAAGTATATTAGTTTTTTATGTGCAAAAAGAGTCATTCCCCTTCCAATTCTAGGTTTATACCGAGCATACCTATAAGTTTTTCACTTAGTCAAATCTACATTTTCAAATTAGTAAAACATGTAAAAGTTTAGACACATGTCAGTTTTCTAGTATCACAGGACAAAAGGTTTCATCATGGATCCAACATCATAAAACTTCTCTTTTAGCCTATTCCCTTCAGGTAAAATGCTTTTCACATATTCGACGATTCTGTCGTACCCATCCTCAATCAGCTCATGATCTGACTTGATGATGAATACTTGCGCAACGACCAATAATTTACTGTGATTTGTGCACTCATCCCAAAATGGTTCATCAAAATCTTTCAAAAGTTTATAAAACCTAGCTATGTTTGGATTTGGTTCTTCATCTACGATTAAACATTCACCTATATAACCTTAATTCATTCTCATTGCATTTATAATCATACTTCTATAATGATTACTATTATTATCTACAACTTCATGCACATTGCTAGAATTAGAAGTTGACCCAATCATCTTTTTTGCCATGCATGGTATCGTAAGGAACATATGGTTTTCTGTGAGTAAACCAACACAAGTATTTTTTCATAAACCTTTTTTGTAGAAGATGCATCATAATAACATCTAGATTGAGAAACTTTTTTTACACCTTTTATATGGACATCCAATATCGCCTCCACTAATATTTCTCAAATTAGATAGTACATAATTAATAAAACCCCCAACTTCATTACAATAATTCATCCAGCGTAACCTTTTAGGTGAAACTCAATATATCCAAGAACAATCATCCATTACTTATATGAAATCTATATAAAATATTGTTGACAAGATGTTTTAATTAATAATGTTAACTAAATAAATTATCGATACCCAAATAATTAGTTATAATTAGTTGAATTCAAAATTATTCAATCTATTTTAATAGTGTCCTTTAATGATTATCAATTTTCAACAAAAAAAAATCAAATTCCTCCCAATTTACCTAAATCTTTAAATTAATGATAAAATTGATAAAATATGAAATTTTCCCATTAAATAACCCATTATTTATTTCATTATAAAATACCTACATTACAAATTATAAAATTATAAAACTCAATTTCATCAAATGACAAACAAGAATAATTTTTCAAAATCTTAAACAAACTTTAACATGTACAAATCATACATTCATACAACAAATTTCTATAGGAAAAAGCTATAGAACAAGTAAACACATAATAAAACTACATATACTACATAAAAATACCAAATAATTAACAAAAAAAAAGGGTTACAATAAAAAACAGAAAACAGGTAGTTTTGTTTACTTGATATGGTGAATCTTAAAACAAAATTGAACCATAACGGAGATATTGATAAACTAAGTGTTGAGTGGTTGAATTTGTGATGATGAGAGCTTGATTTGTAACAAAATAGAAGAGGGAAGGGTGCTATTTTCTATAAAAAGAAGAAGAAGAAGAAGAAATGAAGGAGGGGAAAATGAAGGGTTGTCTGGCAAGTTATAACTTAAATATTACTGAAGGATTCACCTATGGATATTAGCGACAATTATATTTCATTTGTAATTCCATCTATAATACTGACACGTATTTCTATTTTTTTCATTTATTGATTTTCAACTATAATTCCCTCGGTATTTACTAATGAAAATGTTTGTTTGCGAATACCATCGAAAACAACGATGTTATTTTTCATTGGTAAATATCACTGCAATTTACTAGTGGTATTTTTTTTCATCCCACTCGATTACAAGTTAATGCTACTTGACTTGACCATGAAAGCAAATTAAATTATATTCAAGTTAATGTTAAACTAGTTATGGTGGTGTTTGGCATTTCAGCGCTTTTGAAAAATTTTGAGTTTTTTTTTTAGCTTTGATTTTTATTTTGTATTTTGGATCATTTTGATGTTCTAATATCAAAAAATAAATTCTAAAAAATAAAAAAATATTATTTTAATATATTTTTTAAATAAAAAACATTTTAAAAAACAACTTTCAGTCTAGTTCCGAACACCCTCCTAGTTATGCTAAATGACTAGTTGAGATTGGTAACGACAAGTGCAAAAATATCATCATCTAGGAATAAGGTTTCAAAACTACAGGTACATGATAACTATATGGATGACAAGCGATCATATATATATATATATATATAAAAGCAATATCCTTTGGTAAATTGCTGTTTTTCAGACACGGAATTGCCAGGACTCTAAGATGATTCGATGTGCTTAATAAAAGAAACAAAATTCTTGAGTGCATTATAATGCATCTATGTTGTTTCCGACTTTGTTATCTCGAAGACGACATTGCCAGGACTATAAGAGGATCTCTGTGCTTAATAAAACAGCCACTTGTGCAGAAGGATAGGAGCGCGAGGATATCACTACAATTTGTTAGGTATAGGCACAATGCGATGACGTTTGCTGGCAAAAGCTGGACTCATTTTTTAAGGCCATGTCATGTTATCTCTTGTATATACGTGCTCTTTGTGCTCTTCTAAGAAAAGCATTGGCCCATAAAGAATTGCATATCTTTGGCCACTAACGTGTCAAACGCACCCTAGCTAGTTTTAATTTACCTACCAAGAACCACAGAAAGTTTCTTGTGCTAGAATCTACCTTTTTACAGATTTACGTTTTGAGGACCTAGCTAGCTAGGTACGGAGTAGAGGCTGGCATGTATATAAATGCTTTGTCAGTGTTAGCTAAACTCAAGCCTAACCAACAACCGAGCTATAGGTTGCATGGAAAATAAGCCTATCAAAGCCTATCAAAACCGAGTTATTGAAGCTTCTCTGGCTAGCTATATACATCCCTTTTGCTAGAAGACGCTAATATAGCAAAAATTGATTCAAAAGAACAACCCGCTTGGCTACATCTATCAGATTTCTCCTACCAATCTTATCTTAATTTGCCATTTTTGTGAAGTTTTCAAAATGGTGATGGGAAATAGAGCTCCAAACAAACTGGAATGGAGGATACATGTACGTAATGGGACATCAGAGATACTACAGCCTGAGACTGGTTTAGTCCACAGAATCTGGTCATGGTTGAAGGGTCTGCTGGGAGAATTCATGTTGAAAATTTGGAATTTTTTGGAGAAGGCTAGGAACATAGCGGTTGCTGAGCCTAAAAAGGTTATCCATTGTCTCAAAGTAGGGGTGACACTAACTATCGTGTCACTCTTCTACTATATGAGGCCTTTGTATGAAGGCGTTGGAGGGAATGCTATGTGGGCGATTATGACAGTTGTGGTAGTTTTTGAATACACTGTGGGTTAGTACTCCAAATTAAATCGCAGCTATTTGTGAGCTTTACTTTATTTCTGTTTTTAAGTTAATATCTCCTTTATTAAGAACTACTCTAGGCTCGAAACAATAATTGCAACCTGTCTGTCTTGCAGGGGCAACACTATATAAATGTATTAACAGAGCAATAGGCACTTTCCTTGCTGGTTCACTTGGCGTTGGCGTTCATTGGGCTGCAAGTCACTCTGGAGATAAACTCGAGCCCATAATTCTTGGAATCTCAGTTTTCCTTCTTGGTGAGTTAGAATCTGTTCCCAAAACAGATTTCCTCCCCTTGCGATTCTTCCTTTTGTTTTCTGTCTTGTTCCATTTATGACTTGCGTCCACTCACACACCCTTGTCTAAGTTACAGCTTCAGCAGCAACCTTTTCGCGGTTTATACCATCCGTTAAAGCCCGATTTGATTATGGTGTTTTGATTTTCATCCTGACCTTTAGCTTAGTGTCCGTTTCTGGTTATCGCGTGGATAAATTGATTGATGTTGCACATCAGAGGTTGTCCACAATTGCTATTGGGGCCTCCCTTTGCGTTCTCATATGCATGTTATTCTATCCAATCTGGGCTGGCAAAGAGCTTCACAATTTGATTCATCGTAACCTGGAAAAGCTTGCTGATGCATTAGATGGTATGTGCACACAGCCAACCATGAAAATTGAATTCATCTATTTCAACAGAATGACAATATAACTGCTAACATGAATTGCAGGATGTATTGCTGAGTATTTTACAGACTGCAGTGCTGGAGATTCTTGGAAGAAAATTGGAGGCTATAAATGTGTTCTTAATTCAAAGGCAGCTGAAGATTCTATGGTAGGTTACTAACCAACTCAAGTCATTTGAGCAATAGATTTTAAGAAAACTTGTTGCAATGGTTGATAAACTTCCCCTTAAAATGCGTAGGCTGGCTTTGCAAGATGGGAGCCTGCACATGGTCGATTCAACTTCCGGCATCCATGGAAGCAGTACCTAAAGGTCGGGGCGTCGCTGCGAAGCTGCGCATATTGCATTGAAACTCTCGATGGCTGCCTAAACTCAGAAATTAAGGTAAAAGCCTGAAAATGGAACTCACTTCTATCCAAGTTTTCAGGTATTCTTGCCTCCGTACTCTCAAGTACTTTCTCCAGACTTTTATACTGGAAACATTAATGTTTGGCAACAGGCACCTGAGCTTCTAAGGAGGCATCTCAGTGATGCCTGCATCACATTGAGCTCCTCTGCTTCGTTTGTCTTGAAAGAATTGGCTACTACAGTTAAGACCATGAGAAAATCATCAGAAATAGATTTCTCAATTGGAGAGATGCAATTTGCAGTACTAAAACTTGAAAACGCCATGAAATCTCTTCCTAACCACCTTGTTGCCACACCATCCTCAACATCGGATGGAGATGCCAAAGCAGAGCCTATCAGAAAAACCGCTACGCCATCATCTGTCATGGACATTCTTCCACTAGCAACACTGGTATCTATGCTAACAGAAACGGCAGCAAGAATCAAAGAAATTGCTGATGAAGTCAATGAGCTTGCAAAGCTTGCAGCTTTCAAGCCTCCTAACACCAAAAAGGCTAGCCAAAGCCAATCCAGCAACCAGGTTGACGAGCCATCAAACAATGAAGAACGCACCAAAGGTCTGGGATAATCCTGATTGCACTATCCATTAACTCCTGTTGTTTCTGGTAGAAAACTAATGAAGCACACAGTACTCTACAGCAAAGCAGATCGTAATTGCCAAAACTTTTTAAGCTATGCTCAAAGAAACCTTATTTTCAGTTGCCATGCGTAGAAAGCAACTTCTGTCCTTACTCTCCCAGGATGTACTCGTGCTGGTCATTTAAGCACTTATCTCCTAATGGCATGTTAATTTAACTCACAGGTTGTTTTGAAAGACTCGTTTCATTGTTTCCTTAGGGCAATTGCCCTGCACCAACCAACTTAATTTATGGATTCCACCTGGGAAATCTTTTGTTATGCGTATTGCATCATCAAATCTTTCATGGCTATTTGAAAACTATCACAAAAACAAATGATAATGTTATCGAATTCTAGAACCCTGTATTGCATTACACGTCGGGTGAATCATTTTGTAGGTCGGTGGTCCATTCAACTAGATTCTTCAGTTCGAAAGAAACGAATGACGAATCCACTAACTACGCAAAACATAGAATGCATAGGATCCCAGGAGTTTAAATTTTTTTTCTTACAAAAAAAAAAAAAAAAA
>Ga0325404_1003094_pt1 | contig 17779 bp, 12 predicted proteins | sample PopdelMetagenome_18_FD_205664 | JGI IMG/M metagenome (GOLD analysis project Ga0325404, IMG submission 205664) | Populus deltoides microbial communities from Bellville, Georgia, United States - Xylem-Control-R1 | ecosystem: Host-associated > Plants > Phyllosphere > Stem > Wood/Secondary xylem... | reverse complement strand
ATGACACCCCAACCAATTCTCCAGTTCGATATATATTTAAGTTATATGCATTACAAATTCAGAATACTTTACGGTTATCACTAGCTTTTTTTGAGTAATCCAGAGAAATGCAAGTCCTGAATTGAACAAATTGGAATTGTACACTATAAAATAATTAAAAATCCTCGCCATGGATGTTTCTATTTCTTTCTTTTCAACCAAAGGAAATGAAACTACAAAGCTACACCAATCAATCCTCAACATATTTGCTTCAAAACTCCCTTTTTTTTTTAATAAACAACCTTTTGCAAGGTTGAATTCATATTCTTGGTCCCGAACTGACCTTTAAATGCTATTAAGTTGCCAAACAGAGGACCGAATATTTCATCCCTGAGAAAAATAATTAGTGATTTTTAATATTTAATTTCTCTTTGAAAAAAACAAAATTTGGATCAATTACTTGTGCATGTTTGTTTGCCAAAAAAAATAAATGTTTTAAGTGGTTTTATAGAAAGTGAATTTCTGAAAAGTGAATTATTTTTTATATTTAGTAGTGTTATGAAAAATAAATTGAAAAACACTTTTTATTATTTGGCTATGTCACGAAAAATAACTTATTAATATTTTAATTATTTTTTTCAAGTTTATTAAAAGAATAGAAGGCAAATCTTACAAATAAAAAAGTTGAAAGATGACGAAATTAAAAAAAAATTCAATTTCATAAATTATCTTAAATAAAAAAAACAATCAAAAAAATAAGAATCAAATATGATGAATAAAAAAGTTGAAAGATGATGAAATTAAAAAAATATTTCAAATAAAATAAATAGCAATAAAAAATAAAGATCAAAGTTGATTTAAAAATCAAATCAAATCAAGTTCTAAAAGTCAAAATAGAAAAAAAAAAGATTCAAAACAAATTATATAGCATTAAAAAGATTGGTTGTCAAATTTGATATAATCAATAAATAAAAGAGAAAAAAATTTACAACTTCTGGAAAGTGTATTCTGTCCAAAATAAAAGAAAAATATTTTCTTGAAAACTGAGCCAAATTTTTCTTTATCTGAAAATTATTTTTTATTGATCAACTTTTATAACAGTAAATAAACATGAGAAAGTCATGGAAAGTAAACTGGGCGTGTTGATAAAAAGTTTATACAAAATTGCAAGCTAGGATATAAAACGCTTAGGAATATAATTTTTTTTCCACATAAACTATTTTAAAATCACCAGTAGAAATTTGATTTACACCGATACAATATTCTGTTGATGTAAAAGTTGTGTTTTCATCAACACAAATATCACCAATGAATTTAATGAATGAGTCATTTCATTAGCTAGAGTCATGTAAGTGATTTAAGATTTGTTAGTAATTATATTGGTTATTTAAACATTGATGAAAAGGCCAACATAATATTAGTATCAGTGATAAAAATAGACGACATCAATTTCTGTCGGTCAAATTATCAGAAATAATTATCGATGGATATACTAGTAGATAAACTGTTAGTCATATTTTGTGTCTAACTATTGGATTAACCAACAAAATTATTAACAATCATGTTCTATTGATGAATCTGTCGGTATATATCAAAACAGTAAACAACTCTGTAGTTTTTCGAGTAAAATGGGGCATTGTCCCGATGGAATAGCCAATAGATTTTTTATGTTCGTCGGTGATTTCATCGTTGGTTTAGTAATTTTTTTAATGCTATCAAACAATTTAAAATTAAAACAACATTAAAAAAAATTAACTTGAAGAACACATTTAATATTATTAATTTAACTATAAAAAACAATTATAAATTATTATAAATATTAAGAAGAAGTTGCAGATGAAGGTGAAGGGGAAGGAAAATCTCGTAAAGGTCTATAAGGAGAAGGATAATGACCGGATAGGTATGTCATCATCTCTTCCCATTGCTTCTTTCTTTGTTATTCATACTTTGCCTCTATTTTAACCCTAACACCAATTTATTGTTCAACCAACTCCTCAATGGTTGGTTATGGGTGACTTGCGTCAAATTATGGGGTGTCTATGGTCAAGACACTATAGTTCGACCTCATATCTCAGGTTGTAGTCATAGAATTACCATAAACTTGAATCCTATTTGGTCCACTGATTACTTCAGCCTCTAACCACAACTATTGATTGTATTCCAGATGGGTGGAAGGCTCCTCCATTTGTTTGGCATGCATGTCAGCGTTATATTATTTCTACATAACAAAATAAACAAGTCAAAGATATGGATAAAAAAATTTTAGTCCAAACAATGTACAAAAGGATTCAAAGTTTACTTACAATAAACGTCCCAGCTCGATTGCACATGAATTGTTGCATTCCTTTATGTTTATCCTCCCTCCGTATATGTATTTTTATGTATAACCCTATTAGATTCAGATTACCTTTAAGCTATGTAGCCTGTAAAATAAATCATTAGTTAGATATTATCACAAATAATAACTATCATTTTAAGAAAAATACTTAAAAATAAAACAGACTCTTACTAGGTGCTTTGTATGGTTGGTAAAAAAGAAGAGAGTCATTGCTATGCTTGCTAATAAAACTGTGAGTCGGTATGCTTGCTAATAAAACTGTGAGTGTTTTTGTTTTTGTTTTTTTTAAGGATCCACTTCATGATCACCTCATTGATATGGGAATGTCTAAATTCTTCTATATCTCAAAGTCATCTAACTCGGCTTTTCTTTTGGCATAGGTGTGCGTGTCATACCAGTAATCATGCAACCTGGTTCAAGAGTTCATTAAACTAAAAAAAATATAACTATAAAATAGATTACAGTTTTACAAAAAAAAAAAACTTAACACATTCACACTCACCTAGTTGCACTCTGATTTTCTAGGACTCTCTTGGCAACCCTAAAGTTTGCAAAGTCCCACCAGAGTTTTTCCTTATAATCATTTGAATAAAATAATTAGTTTATAATTTAAATGCAAATGTATATGTCCTAAAGGTATAAATTATATATGTACTAACCTTAAACCTCTCTTACCAAGCCTCAATCATAGGCATTCATTCTAGATAATATCTAGGTTGGCTCCATTAAAACAAAGACACTTTCATCGATGTTTTCATTGTCAATGTTATCACTCGCACAACTTCCATACTTATGAACCTGAAAATCATTCAATTAACTCCAAACTATATAAACATATGTAATCATTAATTTAATGTTATGTTCTAACAAAATAAATTATCTTACATGCTTAAATTCAACTTCCATTCTGATATTAACTTGTCAGAATAAGTATTTCTAATAAATGGGAAGCCGAATCCACAACCCGTAATCGATGAGTCTGCATCGTTAGTAGGTGTATCAAGTGCTTCTTCATGATCAACATCTAAATGTACCAAAGGCTCTCGAACACTACTACTGCTTGACGAAGCACAACCGCTCCGTTTGGACCCTATATTTTTTCTCAGCATTTAAACAATGTAACTAAATAATTTAGCATATTTAATTAAATTATCAATCTATGATTTATGATTTTTTGTTATAGTGCATTTATTTATTTATAACAAATCCCGGCATCACCTTCCCTATACGAGACTCTAAATTCTTTATTTGTCTCCAATGATAGAATGAATGGAGGACTTTCTATATAAAATCACAATATAATACTGATTATAATGCTACTCCAAGTTTTTTAAAAGAGAAATTTTATTAATTTTAAGTAATATTAGATACATCGAAACTCAATAACTATAATTTATTCTTTGAATTGATCTAATAGTTAGAAACATTTTTCCTCATTCTTTTCTTGTCAAGAGTCTAAAATGATCATATTCTCAACATCATTACAAACGGACTAAAAACACAATAGGTTTAGAACTCTAAACACAGAAAAAAATATATTCTTATTAAATATTCATTATAATGGATCATCAACGCATTAATTCAAACCAAATATTATTTCTCAATTGATGGATCATCTTTCAAATAACAATTTTTTTTTCTTTTTTCAAAGAGGTATTCTCACGTCAATTGAGAAATAAAAATTAATCCATCTAACCACTTCATTTATTTAACTCACAGGATGATAAAATGAATATATTTAAGTATGAAATCTGAGATGATTAATTAACATGCATAACCATCAATTCCATCCGCCTCATAACAATTAGCATACCATTTTCAAGGGGTATTATTCTCATGTCAACCTTCTCATGTCTGTGAAATAAAAAGTTGCATTTTGGCATTTATTGGGCTGCTTTGGTTTATAAAAATCACTATCCACCAGCCGGCCAATGGCTGCATACACTTGCAAAAGAATATTAAGCAGTCAAATTGTCAACATAAGTACATAAAAAAATATGAGGTTCTCATCGAGCCTAAATGAAATAATTCGAAGGTATTTTGAAATTTGATTTCTCTTTGTCCAAAAGAAAAGAAATTTGATTCATTACATTAAACTTTCTCCTCATCATTTATATGTTAATGTTTATTTTCCTCTTCTCCATTTTACCAACGTAATTATCAGAGAATTCATTAATTGTACAAATGACTTATTATGCATAAAAATACCAAGCTCAACATTCAAGTCCAAATACAGATAAATCTATCAGTGAAAAGCTCAAGATCCATTTAAAATCTCAAACACTTCATCACATTTAAAATAGGTAGATTGAAAAGAAATTAATAAACACATAAATCACAATCTTAAGGGAGGGTTTTACAAACCTTAAGTACTGAATATATAGAGTGAGTGTTGTGTCGTCATATGTAGGATTTAGTTGTATATCTAAATTTAAATTTACTGATAGAATTTTTTTCATTGGTGTCTCTATTAGTGATTTAACACTTCCACACACCATCGATCAAAAATTTTAAAACTATCGGTGAATCCATCATTATTTCAAAATATTCAAAAAACTTTTGGAAACCCCCAAATTCGCCTGCAATAATTTATGTCACTATTTTCACCGGTGAATCCAATCCCCTAAATTCTTCTCAAACTCTTTATAATTCTATAATGATTTTAGTTTTCTGTTGGTGATCAGACCATCAGTGATTTAAAATATCACTGACGAATATAAAATAGTTGGTGATTCAACTTGCTGTTTAAAATTCCTGAATTATTTCCAAACTATGTGTAATTCTCCAATGATTTTAGGTTTTGTCAGTAGACCGTTGATGATTTAAAATATCATCGACAAACATAAAAATGTCAGTGATTCAGTCTGGTAGTTGAAATTCCTGAATTCCTTAACAACTCTCTTTAATTATTTGATGATTTTAGTGTTTGTCAGTGATTTAAATTGGTGACGGAGTTACCAATGATTATTTAATAATTTAAATTTTTCTTTATTTATATTAGCTAATTCATCGGTGATTCTGCTATGTTGGTTATGATCCTTATCCAACCTAATTAAGAACTAACATTAGTTGTATTTATAACTTATTCAATACCAACTCATTAAAACCACAAAACATAACAACAAACGCTTGATAAATGTACAATGCACAATGCATTATACAACAACAATAAAGATCTTAATTGCACAACGATGTTTTACATCTGAAATCAGTTCAAATCCATTATTTAATTTGAATCCTCATCATCCTTATTTGTGTCATCTTCACATCCATCATCATCATATTTTTTGTTGAGCTGAAGTTGTTTGCTTCATCTTCATCAACTTTTGTATGTCCACTGGTACTTAGTAACTCATTTAACTCGTTTGTATCAATATGAACATAAGTATTCTCAACAACATGAAAAATTAAATCTTTTTCTAACTCAGTAGATGGAGCAATTTTATCTAGATCAATTAAATCATCCATTTGAAATGCATCTTCTTGTGTAGTTACTTCATCGTTACTATATTTAACAACTTGTACACAAATCCTAGGTTTGATTTTCACAATGGATAACCAAATAACTCTATTACGATCCTTTCTAAATGAAGGAATGTACGTGTAATATACTTGTTGTCATTGTTTGGAAAATATAAAAACATCATTGATGTTGCTAAATCTATCTTTTTTATTAACCATGAAAAGGATCTACCCTAATTTCTTTATCGATATCACACCAATAATATTTAAATATAAATACTGTATTTTATACCCTATGATATTGAGATTCAATCACCTCTTCTAACAGGCCATAATAATCAAATTCAAATTCTTTAGAAGTTGATCCCTTTATACAGACCCTGCTATTATAGGTATTTATATCATCTTTATACTTTTTGGTATGAAAAACATATCTATTATAACACTGAATCTTTCTTTTAGAACCCAAAGATAAAAGTTTCGAACTATAAACATTACCTCACATGTTGTACACCTGGTTAAAGATAACTATTATTAATGGTCAATAAAAAAATCTACATAACACTGAATTCAAATTACAATTACAAATTATTACATACTTATGTTTTAAACCAAATTACAAATTGTTCATCTTGTATTTGAAAATTTTAATCTTTAATAAGATGTGGATTTTTGAATAACAAAGATTAACAATGTTGTTTATAAGAAAGTTACTATGAATTTATCATAAATGAGAATATAATAAAAAATAATTTATGACATAAAATTGTAAAATTGACTTACTGAACAAAAGGTCTCAGATCATTACAGTTGAATAACGTATAATTATATGTTTATCTAAATTTGAAGCCTGTCAAATATCTTCTCAAAACTACATTCTTCGATAATGATCAACCAAGATGAGGAAATATTGATAAATTCTCACTAAAAGACATTTCACCATCATCATCATATCTTGAAACGCGGTTGGTTCACATTCTTATATGAGACTCAAAATAGTATGATGCAATCTTGGTTACGACATCAAATGATCCATTTGGAGTGTCCATTGAGTCTATTCTAAGGCCTAAAATGAAGTGGATCCGAGAAGAGTTCAATAGGCTAAGTCAAGAGGTTTGGGTTAAAAAGGTTCAAATTTGTCTGTCTGAACCTTTGTCTACTTTTTAGGTTATTGGGTCGGAAACTAAAGATTTGTATCTTTCCAACAATATATGTTAGACCCATTAATTAGTCTAGAAGAGATATAATGACGTGTTTAAAGTTGCGCCTAGAATCTGCCAACGAAAAGAAAAAAACAAAAAAGACATTGTTTTCTCAAGAGTTATGGATTCCATTCACTACAAAAAGTTCTTAAAGCTATTGGAAACATATGTAGTAGCCTTTGGGTTACTTATTTTACAAGGATTTCATATCAAATAAGAAGAATTAATTGGTAAGAAATTAATTCTTAATTTACAAGGCATCAAACTTTTGTTTAGCAAGGATTCTTTAACAATTATTTCTCTTGGGTATTTTTCACTATCATATGTAGCAAAGGATGAAAAATAATTTTTGACTATTATTTTATTTATTTTATTATTTGTAAACCTTATTTTAATTAGTTTAGGCTTTATTTAAACATGGTGCATGTTTGACCCATTAGTATTGGGTTTTATTTTTATTTTCTAAAGTATAAATACTCTTTATAAGGATAAAATATTAAGACTTGATAATATGATTGCTAGCGAATTTATTCAACTTGTGTGAAAGAGGTTCTCGTATTATTTGATTCGCTAACGGCGAACCAAATTGACTTCTTGAAGATTAACTGGCTTCGTAGTGTCTTCCTTATACTTCTTATTTGTGAACTGGTATTCATAGGATAGGGGTTCTTATTTCAATAGTGTTGGTGCCTTGTGACAAGTTTTCGTTGTGTCACACTCTTATTAGACCTGCTTTGGCTTTCTAAGATTTGTTGTCAATCTTGTTGTGATTTGTGTGACCACATAATCATATGAGATTCACATCAGTTGGTATCAAATCTAGATTCATCATCATATGCGATAAAGGATGAAAAATAATTTTAGACTATTGTTTTATATATTTTATTATTTCTAAACCTTATTTTAATTAGTTTAGGCTTTATTTAAATTGGGTGCATATTTGACCCATTATTATTAGTTTTTTATTTTATTATCAAGAGTATAAATACTTTTTATAAGGAAAAAATATTAAGACTTGATAATACAATTGTTACCATATTTATTCAACTTAAGTGCGAGAGATTCTTCTATTTTTTTGTTATCTAATGAACTAAATTGACTTATCAAAGATTAACTAGCTTCGTGGTGATTTCCTTATACTTTGTTTTGTGAATTGGTATTCATAGAGTGGGGTTTTTTATTTCAATGTGTTGGTGCCATGAGACATGTTTTCATTATGTCACACTCCTATCATACCTATTTTGGCTTTTCAAGATTCATTGTCAATCTTATTTTGGGTTGTGTGACCACATAATTATAAGGTTTGCATCAGTTGGTATCAAAGTTAGGTTCTGAAATCATGTCATATCTTTCTAAAAATTTTATTTTCTTTGTGTTCTATTAGTTTAGTTGTGTTTCTTAGTCATTTTCTTCTCTTTATACTTTCGACATCTGAGTAAAAAAGAAAAGGAATAAAAAACTGTTATTTCATTTTGTTAATCTTCCTAAACATATTAGTAGCATAAAAAGTAAAAGAATGGAAGTTTACGTTTGTTACAATTCTGTTGGGAAACACAAAAAATAGAAATATTGAATCAAACCATCCTGAAATTTATTTATGGTGAAACCACACTGTATATTAAATTTGGGCTCCTTTTGATATCGTTTTATTGGTGTTTAAATTCAAGGTTAAATTTTGTCGCAAACTGATCATACACAGGTGTTCGATACTTAGGTATAAGAGAACAACCTATAAACTAAGAATAAAGATACTACATATAAATTTTGAGGTTGTTTTGATATATTTTGGTATGGGTTTCAATTCTAGTGTTTAATTGGCGTCAAGTTATAAAAACATGTTTGTTACTATTTGTTTTGACCTATTTAGTTTATTTTTGTTATATTTGGGTTAGCTAGTGGTAAAATAAGTGTTTTCATTATTTTTTGCTTCTATTTTATTCCAAGTCTTCATATCGTCCATATTTTGTACAAATTTGTTTTGCCATTCATGAAATCATAGTTGTAGTTTTGTTAGTTTTTTTTAGTATCTTATTGATTCTTGAGTCATTTAAAATATATTTGGGTTGTGTTATTATAATCATTAACTTTGTTTCATTGACTTTCGGTTCTAAAAGAACCACAAGAACGTGAGACGAGAGATAAAAGACGTAGTAAGAATAATTGAGTGAAAAGCCTTGAATTGTGTGAATCACGAGAGTTGTGAGGTATATTTTTCTTTTTACCAATCAACTTTTACAAATTCAAAGATTTTTAGGAATAACGATTCTGTGACACCAAAAGTGAATAACACCTTTCATATTCAAACTTTCACCCAACAACTTGAATTGCTGACTAAGGTGAAAAAAGATATGATAAATGAGATGGCTTTGATGAGACAACAAAATAGTGGGATGGATGGATTGAGAATGGGGCTAATCAGAGAGGAAACATTATCTGAAGGGTTGTACAGAATGTTAAAACTGACTTTTTATGGATGAAAATGCAAATGTAAATGATGATTACCATGACTTTACATATGTGGGTAATAAAGATCAATTTGGACATAATAAAAGCTGAAAGAGTGTTAGTTTCAACTAGTATAGAGCTTTCAACCAGAGAAAGAACATATTCCATACGTGTTGCCATGAATAAAACAAGGTGCGTAGTTTGATTATAGATAGTAGAAGTTATGCTAATGTAGCCAGTACTAGCTTTGTTATTAAATTGATCTTCTGTACGTTTAAGCATAATAGACCTTATAAATTGTTATTGTTGAATGATTGTGGTGAGGTAAAAGTGACTAAATAGATCTTAGTTTTGTTTTTCATTGGGAAGTATGTTGATGATATTCTATGTGATATGGTTCTAATGCACGCAAGTCACATCTTGTTTGGGAGGCCTTGGAAATTTGATAGGAAGGTCAAGCATTATAGATTTAAAAATAGGTATTCTCTTAAAAAGGATAGAAGGACATACATATTTGCATCATTGTCATCTAGGCGGGTTTATGAAGACCAATTAAAATTAAAAAAGAAAACTGAAGCTGAAATGGTAATACGACAATGTGAGGTCATGGTTACTATGCAAAAACATGTATAAAAATGGTTAGTGAGGCGTGCTTATATGAAATTATTATTAGCTACTATTTTCATAAAATATTGTTGGAGGAAAAAGTTGGCAAAAGAAGAGTTTTGAAGGCTTAAACCAAACCAATTAAAGCTGAAAAGAGAAAGCAAAACCGAGAAGAAAAATAAACCATGTGAAGTCGTGAATTTAAAAAGTGAAAATGAAGTGAGTCTAAAGAAAACAATTAAAGAGATGGGAGAAAAGACTTGGATTTGTCTAAAAAAGAAAAAAAATTCAATTGAAGCCGAGAGTTGATAGAAGAAAATAAGGATGAGAAAAGAAAAAAGTGTACAAAATATAGGTAAACACTTGAGTTTCTATACAAAAGAGAATGAGATCAAGAGAATTTATTTTTTTGACATGCCTATAATTTTACTTATGTATAAGAAAGCATATTTTAACACTAATAATATTGATTATTTTATTCCTAGTGCTGTTATATCTTTGTTACATGATTTTTAGGAAGATATAAGACAATTAAATTTGAATTTGAGCTTAATTTATCCTATTATGCAGCTTTACGCCAACAAACATATTTTTTTATCTAATCATTGTATTAAGTTGAAATTTTACCAAAAACTTTCAGAGATCTTTTTTTTAAATCTTGGATTAAACTTTCAGGACAATTGAAGTTTAGTAAGCTTTTTTGATAAAGGGTCAAGGTTATTGTCCAAATTTTGCTATGTATTTCCCAATGAGATCCATAAAGGTTTGTCATTGATAAAGGATGCAATCAATAATAGAATGGTAAAATATAAATATCTTATCCTTAAATTTAATGATATTCTTAATGAGTTACATAGATCTTGTAAGTTTAGTAAAATTGATTTGAAAATTAGTTATCATAAAATTAAGATGAAAATATGGATTGTTTAAATGGTTAGTCATGTTGTTTAGTCTTAATATTACACATAATAGTTTAATGAGATTTATGAATCATATATTGTATGCATTCATAAGTAGCTTTATTATTCATTACTTTGGTGATATTCACAATAAAAATTTAGGTAAGCATATTGAGAATTTATGGTTTTTGTTTAATATGTCATAAAAGAAATTGTTATGTGCCAATATATTAAATTGGAGAAATTATTCACAATTTACAATAGTTTATGGTTTAACTCTACTAGATTTGATTTATTTACTTGTTGATGGAAATAGAAAAGCACGGGTGATGAAAGCATTGTTTAAGAAGGTACGACAACATGTTCAGGAAAAGAATGAGAAATATGCATTCCAAGTAAGTAAAAGACAAAAAAGGGTTGTCTTTGAACCAAGAGATTGGGTTTAGGTGCATAAATGTAAAGAGAGATTACTGGATATGGAAAATCAAAATTGAAGCTTAGAGGAGATGGTTCATTCAAACTCCTTCAAAAATTCAACGCTTACAAAGTGGATATTCAAGGTAAGTATAATGTTAGTGCTATATTCACAATTTCTAATCTTTTTTTGTTTGATGTAGGTGATGATTCGAGATAGAATCGTTTTGAAGAAAGAAGGGATGGTGCGACCCTAGATATGATATCAAAGGATATATTAAGAGGGTTCATTGGGTCTATTCTAAAGTCTAGAACAAAATAGATCCAAGAGAAGTTCAATGGGCTAAGTCAAGAGGTTTAGGTTTAAAAAATTCAAGTCCGTCAGTGTGGAATTTTCTCTACTTTTCAAGTCATATATGAAGTTATAAGATGATTTTGAAGGCGATTTTTTTTTTTTTTTGGAAACTAGATATTGATACCTTTACAACGATATATGGTAGGCCCACTAATTACTATGCTTAGAATATGGCAGCAAAGTGCGAAAACTGAAAAGATATTGTTTCCTTAAGAGTTATGGATTGCATTCACTACAAGGAGTCTCTAATGCTATTGAAAACTTATGTAACAACCCTTGGATTACTTATTTTACAAGGACTTCATATCAAACAAGAAGAATTATTTGGTCAGAAATTAATTTTTATTTTACAAGGCATATAAGGCTTTTATTCAGTAAGGATTCTTCAACAATTACTTTTATTGGGTATTTTTCACTATCATATACAGTAAAGGATGAAAAAAAATTTAGACTATTTTTTTATTTATTTTATTATTTCTAAATTTTATTTTAATTAGTTTGGGTTTTATTTAAATTTAGTGCATGTTTGAACAATTAGTATCGGGTTTTTTTTTTCAAGAATATAAATACTCTTTATAAGGACAAAATATTAAGATTTGATAATACGATTGTTGGCGAATTTATTTAGCTTGTGTGAGAGAGATTCTCGTATTATTAGGATCTCTAACGAACTAAATTGACTTATCAAAGATTAACTGACTTCATGGTGTCTTCCTTATACTTCTCATTTGCTAATTTATATTCATAGGGTGAGGGTTCTTATTTCAATAATATTGGTGCCTTGGGACAATTTTTCATTGTGTCACACTCCTATCAAACTTATTTCGGTTTCTCATGATTTATTGTCAATCTTATTATGGGTTGCGTGATCATGTGATCACGAGGTTTGCATCATTATAATTGATAAATGTTAAAATCTCTTCAACAATATAAGCTTTGCATATCGACGCCTCAATATACGTCTTGTTTTGAACTTTTTTTTTCTTGAGATTGAACAAGCATCTGCATAAAGGTAAACATATATAGAATGAATGACCAAAAGTTTTAAAATGACATTACACACTTAGGATGAATGTAATCCCTAACCTCTCAAAAGAATACATTTATTTGTACTACACAAGCCCTTCAACTTTTGTTTTATACGCTAAGTGCATGGGCAAATGCTCCATTGAATCAAAGAAGAAAGGAGAGAATATCATTTCAAGTTCACATATTGTCTTAATGATGTTTCTTTTAAGATGTTCCATGTGTTGTGAATGCAACTTGTTTAAGCAAACATCTCTAAAAAAATAATTAATCTCTATGACTGAATTTCACACCCCTTTTGGTAATAAATCTCTATATGCAATTAGAATAAGTGTTTGTATAAACACATGAAAATCATTACTCTTCATTTCATATAATTTGCATTCATCCAAATTAACCAATCTAGTTATGATCAAAGCATATTCATCAGAAAATCACAGACTCTTAAGTCATTTGCATACAAGAAATTATGCTTTTTTTTTTTATCTAGGGCAAAAGTGGTTTTTGGCTTGACGACACGTACCTCATCATTAAGCAACTCCATATTTTTAAAGTCACAAAACAAAGTTACATTCATTCTAACTTTTATAGTGTCCTTTGTTTTCCCTTTGACTTCTATAATCATGTTAAAAACGTTTTCAAATATATTCTTTTCTATATGCATGACATCTAAATTATGACGAAGAATATTAGTCTTGTAAAAAGAAAGCTCCTAATAAATACCCTGTTTTACCAAATTATAGATCACACCAACACCAAGAAACCAACACCAAGAAACTTCTGCTTACCGAATTAAAAATCAAATACAATGTCATCATACTGCGAGATTACATCATACAATTCTTCACCCAAAACTATGGGGCGCAACATCCTTTTTAGCTTTACCTTTTAAGAAGTCCTTTTTATTTTTTCTATATCAATGATGACTTGACAAGAATATCTGATGGAAATCAAATAACGAAGCTTTATCACCATTCATTAAGGTGAAGGTCTTATTGTTTTCCATAAAATATAATCAGATCTAATTTTCCATGTGTGCTCCATCCTAAAACCATCTCATACATAGAAAAATTATTTATAGTCTACATCAAAGTTGTCTTAATTTGAAAATTTTATTTTTTTAAGACATCATACGTCAAACCCTGAATTATCATAATTGTTTCAATTCAGCAATCAATGATTAAAGACAAACATCTTATTTCTACCTGGACTATAAAGACTGGGTATAATTAAATATAGATAATTACATGAATTACAGCCTCATACACATCACGGGGGGTAAGTTATAAATTATTGGTATAACTAGCCAACAAGAATAGGGTACAACAAATAAGCCAAATGGATTGAACCTATTTGTACATAAATCAAAATGCATGTTTCATGGTTCCATTGAAAACTAAGGATACACCCTATTAAACTACTTTCAAGCTTCATCATCTAAAAGATACACCATGACTTCATCCTCCATATCGTGTGAATGATATCATATCATGTGTTTGGCTATCTTCGAAGATATAAATAACATTTGCAACTTAGGAGTGATTGGGAAACATCTCAATTTTTTTATATATGACAAGTGTCCTTCTTCTACCTATATTGGGTTTATATCGAGCATGCCTACATAACTAAATTTACATCTTCACTATAATATGAAAAAATTTGGGCACATATCGGTTTTTTAGTATCCTAGGCCAAAGGGGTTTCATCATGGATTTCGCAACATAGATATTCTTTTTCAACATATTCTCTTAAATTAAAATGATTTTTGTCTATTCGATGATGCTATCATAGCTGGCCTCACTCATATCATAATCTAACTTAATGGTAAACACTCATGCAATGGTGGATAATTTATTATGATTTGTACCCCTATCCTATAATGGTTCATCGAAATTTTTTAAAAGTTCAAAAAACCTATTTATATATATATTTGGTTCTTCATATGCATGTGAACCTTTACCTAAATAACCATAATTTATTATCATTTCATCTATCACCATACTCGTATAACGATTACTATTATCATCTACAACTTCATGTATGTTACTAGAACTTAGAAAATATATATAGAATAATGATGAAAATATTTATTAATAATATAGCAATCAATTCAAAATCCAACTTTGTTAATTAAAAATGAGTTCACAATCTAATAACCAATTATTATTTTTGTATAACAATGTAATGATGCCTTAAAAAATTAACTAAAAAAGTCCAATTAATAACAAGTAATCGGTACCCAATAAATTATCTATTATTTATTCAATTCAAACTCATTTAAGCTAAATTAACACCATTTAATTGTTTTCAGTTCCATAAAAAGTCAATTTCCCTAAAATTTCCAACATAATAATAAAATTGATAAAATGTGATTGTTACCAATTATATTACTCATTATTTATTTCAGTATAACACACCTAAGTTACAAAATCAAAATCAAAATCAATTTCATCAAATTACAAATAAATTCATATTTCTCTAAATGACAAATAAACCCTAGCATATAAATCAAACTTTAATTCTCTATCAAAAAGTTGAAAAACACTTAAATATTCAAACAAACTACACTACAAATACAAAAAAAAGTATAAATACATTAACTTAAAATATAAATAGGTAGATTTGCTTAATTGGTGTAGGGAATATTTAGAAAAAACAAATTACCAAGACAATAATGCTGACACTACAAAATGTTATGTAGCTGAATTTGTGATGATGAAGTTTAGATTTTTGACAAATAGAGGGAAAGGTTATTGTTTTGATTTGCAGTTCAAGAAAAAAAAAAGAGGGAGAATGGGGCTAGTGTCGATTATAACACTTTTAAATCTACCTATAAACTTTTTGATGGAATATTGCGATGGAAAATACCGTCAATCAATCCAAATGATGACATGTCATTTTAACGTCAGAATCACCGACAAGATATTTTTTTATTTTTTAATTATTTTTATTTTTTGGTGATTCCATCGGTTATTACATTGGAAATTACTGATATAACGTTGTTATCATTGAAAAGTATTGATGGAAACTATTTTGTCAATAATTTCATTGCCATTTGATAATTTTCTGGTAGTGAGTCTAGACAAAACATTTTAACAAAAGCTAATTATAGAGGGAAAGGCATTGTTTACTATAAAGAGATTCATTTTTTTATTGGAATTGTATCAGATTGATTGGAGATAACTCGGTCTTTTAATATTCTTAAAGTATAGTGAAATGACTAAATTACTAGTAAAAGAAAAAAATTATTTCACTAACATCTAGGGGCAATTCGGTATTTTAATAGATATAAAATATAATTTCAAAAAAAAAAGTTGGTTGGCATGTGCAACGCACATTCTAATGGGTGAGAGTTGCCAACGGTTTTTTTGCAGCGCGTGCGATGTCTCCTGGCAGTCGAACAATAGCTTCCATGATGATGTTAGAAACGTCGAGGCATCTCCTTTTGTGTGGGGTAGCACATGTCTTCACCGATGGCTTTTTTTTTTCTTTTTCTCTTTTCTCTCTTCTACTTGAACTTTATGCTGGTCATTCAAGTTGTCCTCTCATTTAATGATATTTCAACTTTGATCCTAATTTTTTTTTTAATTTTTGTTCTTATCTCTTTTGTCAAATTTCAATTTATTTTTAATTTCATCATTGAATCTATAATTGTGATTTGTTATTTTTTTAAAATATGGTCTTCATTCTTTTGATATTGAATTTTTATTTTGGATCCTTTTGTGAACTTGATTTTTCTATTCAATTCCCTCTTTCGATTCAAAATTCTAAGTTGTCCTCTTGTTTTTTTATTTCAAATTTGGTTCTCATTCTTTTAATTGCTTTTTTTTTTTTTGTTTTTGAATCCTTTTGTGTAATTAAATTTTTATTTTATTTTATCCTTCTACATTTGATTTGTTGGGAATTGGACTTGATGGTTGTTTCTATATGGGATGCTTCTAGTTTAGTGATTCGACTTATAAGTTTGAAAAGTTAACATGAATTGAATTTTATTTTTTTTGCACTTATTTTTTTATTTCATCTTTCAACGTTATTTATTTTAAAAAATAGCCTTCGTGATTTTCTTCAGGTTATCTCGATCTCATGACTTGTTAGCAAATTTGGCTTGTTGACCTAGATATTTCATTGGGGTCATTTTTATATATCTTCATTCAGTTTTGTCCTTTATAATTAGTTTCTTTTTAACATTAAGATTCATCATTTTTCTTGTTTTGTTTTCTATTAGGTTATCTCATTCATATGATCCAGCTAACAAGGTTTAAAAACCTTACATATATTTGCAGTTGTTTTATTTTTTGGGCTTATTTTTATTAATAATTTTTTATTATTTTATCATTCTACATTTAGATTTTTAGGTATTGGTCATCATTATATATATTTTTTTTAATTTTCTTTCTATAAGATTGATCTGGTCTCATAACTTGAGTTGCGTGTTTACCATACTAGCTTAGGTTGACTTGTGGTATTTATTTTTTTATTTAAAAAAAAATTCAATTTCATCCTTTAACGTTGTGTTATCTTGAAATTCATCTTTGTAATTTTTTTCAAACTTTACCTAGTGTTCCTTTTTTTAATTCAATCTATTTAATGTCATTGCATTTTCTATCATATAATTAAATGAAACCATTTTATTGGATCAAATAAGATCTATGACTCGTGTCGTCATTTAAAAAAAAAAAGGCACGCTAGCAATGCCTAAACATCATTTTTTATTATAAAAAATTAGTTTAGATCACAACAAAACACAAGCCACCTATTTAGTTATGTTCCAAACAACTATATATTTAGAAAGATTCTACTGCTTTTATTTTATAATTGAAATTCAAAATAAAACCGCAAATGATGTCAAAATACTTTTAATAAAAGATTTTAATATAGACACTCAAACTCAAAACTCTTTTACAATGTTTATAAAGTAATTGGCCGTTAAACCAACCCATAATTTACTTTAAAGTTTAAGAATTTGTTTGATATTGTGGTATTGGTTATTTTTTAAAATGTTTTTTACTCTGAAATGCTTTAAAATAATATGATTTAAAAAAAATATTTGACA
>Ga0325404_1003090_pt1 | contig 17786 bp, 9 predicted proteins | sample PopdelMetagenome_18_FD_205664 | JGI IMG/M metagenome (GOLD analysis project Ga0325404, IMG submission 205664) | Populus deltoides microbial communities from Bellville, Georgia, United States - Xylem-Control-R1 | ecosystem: Host-associated > Plants > Phyllosphere > Stem > Wood/Secondary xylem... | reverse complement strand
ACACCAAGAAGAAACAAGGCCCAAAACGAGCCCATTATAAGAGGAGAAGAAAAAAGGCAGCTAGATCCTTTTATTTTTCTCCTGTTTTGGAAAACTCTCCCGAGTACATAGACATGGCAAACAAAATGATGTTCTCTGGATACCTAATCTTACAAGTTATCAGTGTGATGCTTACCTAAACATCTTGTTTGACATGTTAGCAAGGTCAGTACTTCACCACCAAATCATTTTACTAGTTAGATGTGCAATAGTATGTAATAAAGTTAATTATTCTACATGATTATCCTATGTTCGCAACCCTGCACTCTATAGTGCAAGTTCATGTGATCTAGCTTGAATAAATAATCCCGATCATTAAGTATGTAACATAACATATATTCGCACACAATTATCTAAAAAAAAAAACATGTTTTAAGAGTAATTCTCTCACAAACACACAAAAAAAAGAAAGGGAGCTCGTATTCACTCCATCAACTTCTCGTTATATATTCCTTGCAAACACACACACACACACAACCTCATAAGTTCTCTTTTATTCGAATAGTGTTAACTTAAGTGCATTGAAGATTTTTTTAAGCCTATCAAATGACCTGTTTTGTAGGTGCTTGTAAGGTATAGGTTCAATAACCACCCTTAATGACTCGAACTCCAAAGTATATATTTGAAGAAGTCTTCTAAAGCCTATTAAATTGTCGTTTAAAGGTCTAAATTCATTGGAAGTTTTTCTAACTTTGTTAATGACACTATTTGTAGGGGCAAGAATATAAGTAAATTCATTTCTTTTTTTTTTTTTTAACATTCTTAGAGTTTTTTCATAGTTGACAACCCTAAAATGCTAGGACATGGAAGAGTGATTAAACTTCCCACTATAGGTATATTTTCTCCTTCATTTCTTCACAAAATAGCTCATTAAATGAAAATGCACTGAGACTATTGTAGTCATAAAAAAAATAGCTTAAAGCATTGCCTCTCCCTCAACAAATTATCCATCCATTAGCTCCATTTATTGTATCGTCGAGTATCTGCAAACAACTTCAATTCCTTGATGTAGTAGGGAAAGACAACGTATAAAAGAGCAAATAAGAATGTCACTACTTTTAAACTCCTCCTAAAAGCCGTTCTCATCACTACAAAAAATGTTCTCAAATAGGATTCCAGATATGATCTCTTAAAGTCTAAAAATAAATCATCAATAAGTCACATCCATGGATTGACCCTTGTCATTGCCATCGCCTCTTCTTAGAATTCTATTTTCTAATATAAGGTAAGTCTGTGGTTATACAAACTATCAAAAATGAATGAAGCCACCTCTAGATGGAAGGTTCTCCAATTTGTAAAAGAGTATTGAATACCTGTATTTCTAGGAATTTAATCTTTATTAAAATGTTTCTAGATAACCATAATTGACTTACAAACCCAAAAGAACATGTACAAAATATATAAAGAAGTTTGAAGCTCATCATACGAGACATTAATGCCATTTCTAAAATCCTCCAACCATGTTCCACGAGTCCATACATGCACGGTATCATAGTTTGGACCCTTACTCCATCTTTAGCTTTAACAATTTATACGCGAAGCTTGTGGATCATTTTAACACAAACATACTAGCTAAAAAGAGCTTGATTGAGCTCTTTACCATTACTTGATAAGAAAGTGAGAGCATTAAATTATATTTGAAAAGGTTAAACGAGGAAATGTTTAAGGTGAGAGTTTTGCTTGAACCCATTATTACCAAGACCTTGATTAATGGGTTACACAACCGTTATAACCTATATTTACCCTTAAAATATTTTTCTAAGATAGCCAAAATATTTTTTTTTAAAAGGAAGCAAAAAATAAGAAAATCCAAAACCATATATTTTTAAATCAAGTTGGTCAAAATCTCTAATGTAATCTCTAATGTTTTAATAGGACATGACCTATTTTTTATTGTTTGAAAAGCACACTGGGAGTGCAATTAAAGAGAAATTAGTTGTAATTGAAGAAATTAAAGGACCAAGGGCCAAAATGTTGAATTAAAATAGTTTCAAGAGGTCCTATTAATTAAATTAGGGGGTTAAATGCATAATCCTTTTTTTTTTTTTATCTTTATAGTTGATTTTCACTTTTATTGACAAGTTTAGAAAATTAGGGACCATTTTGAAAATTTTAAAAAACTAAATGGTATATTGGATTGTGACTAAGGACTCAATTGAAAAGCTTTCCTTGATTTGGTCTTGTTTTCATCTCAGATTGTATAATTACAACTTTGAAAGATTTAAAACTAAAAAGGTGTTGATATTCAAGGGCTAACTTGAACTTTGATTGTACAAAACACTGTCGTTTCAAGATGTTGATATAAATACCAAGCATCCTTTTTATCTTATTCTTCATAGGCCAAAAACCTAAAACCTTAGCTAGCCTAGTCATTTTCTTGACTAGTTCCTTATCAACCACTGTTATTTTTTACAATCTTATTGTTGATTTGTCCATATTTAAGTGTTGGTCTCTCATAATCTTGGCATCATTTGTCGTGGTTGGCCTTTCCTTAAATAGGTACGAGTCTTATGTTTCCTTTTTTATTTTTCTTAGTGATTTTATCGCTAAATCCTAAGAGAGAGCATTTTACACTCTTATACTACAACCCGACTATCATGGGTTTGTTTGTATACATTCAACTATATAGATTTAATGGTTCTAATCCTAGGGTTTAGGTTTTCTTCCATTCTTATATAAATAAAGACCTAGGGTTATAACAATAGAGAAGAGGAATATAGTAGCAATGTAGAGGAAGAATAGTAATCAAGGGAAGTTATACACATAAAGAAGGAAATCAAATGGAGATATATGGTTTTGGTTCTTGATTTTTCTGTTAACAATAGAGAAGATGAATATAGTAGCAATGGAGAGGAAGAATAATAATCAAGGGAAGTTATACACATAAAGAAGAAAATCAAATGGAGATATATGGTTTTGGTTCTTGATCTTTTTGTTTTTTTTTAATTTCTGGGCAGTGAATAAGAGATAGAGTTTCTGAGAGTGAAGGAGACTAAACCACTACCATTTAAAAGGCTCAACTTACAACCAGTCCAACCATATCATAGATGTACCATCTAGGCATACCCTTTTATTCATACTTTTGCACATTTAAGTTTCCATATGCCCACTGCTTTTCATATGTTTAAATGCGTGGCCTTGCATTTTTGAAATGATGTTAATATCTTTTTAAGTGTAGTCCTATGTTATTCATTGTATCTCAACTTGTAAAATGTTTAAAGTTGTTTGCTTGAATCACCATAGATTTGTTATTGACTATATATAGCTATATAGGACTTTGGTGTAGTTTTTATAGGAGGTTGAAGTGTTGTGAGTGTTTTTTTTTTTAATGTTTCTGGTTATTGAGGTACCACTGATGTTAGATATGTTTAAAACTTTTGGTATAATTTCCTGAACTGTTAAAGAGGTGGCTCAAAACTGTGATGGTTCTAATGTTTCATTACTTATGAGCATCACTGGATGCTTGGTACTTATTTGACCTAAAATTTATGATCCTGATCATGTTTTATTAAGATTCTTAGTTTAGATATTAAAACATGTCTCTTTTGATACACTGTGTTTATATCTAGAAGGTCTATATATTGTTGTGGCTAAATCTTGTGCATGATGCGACATGTTGATGTGGTTGTGTTGCTAAAATACTTTATCATTGTTGAATTTAGTATTCAAGTCTAGTTATTTCTAAAAATATTTGTGTTCAAATTGTATTATAGCCGAAACCTAGATCAAATTTTCATCTTGTGTTTGGCATTTTCTTGATTATATCCTGCATTGTCATAGTCTAATTACATCATGTTTTGATTTTGATCTTGAAATTGTCAAGGTAGTAAGTGTTGCTTCCTTTGGTTTTCAATAAAAAAAAACTCAAAATCAATCGTACATGCATTTCATAGGCCTTAAATCAAGTTTGCAAAGCCCATTAGGTTTTAGCCTACATTGAAAGGCCAGGGCTAATATTCCAATCATTTTTTTTAAAGCCATCATTTCCTTTTAAAATTGCGTCAAAATTAAGATTTTCTTTTGTTATCCACTCTTAGTATTTAGGGTAGATAAACTTATAACAAGCTATTAGCTTGGATATTAACGAGAAGTAACACTTCATTCCCTTTGCTTTCAAACTAAAACATGAGTATTTAAAACTTCAAAACCTTTAGGTATAATATTCACCAATGACAAATATATGTCAATTTATGGTATTAATTTATTTAATTGGGGTAAAAAATTAAAAATTAGAATTAAGTTGTCCACTTATAGTCTTTGTACATACACAAGTTTTACCAACCAATATGCATATTCGTTTCCATAAAAAAAAATGACCTAGATATTGATGATCCTTTATTTTGAAAATTATAACTAGTAGTTTCCATTCAACTTAAATTTTAAGCAAACTTTATATATGATAACTAATCTTTGATACCAATTGTTGTTCAAAAATTAATGCAACTTAACACCTAAAAAGGGTGCATTAGGTGTGTCACTAAATTGAAAAATTAAAACAAATTACTTCAAGTAAATACAATAACCAACAATATAATTAAAATACTTAAAGTAAAGAGTTATGGAAGAGAATCTGCAAACTTATTCTTAAAGTTGTTTGACAATCTTACTTCCACCCCTCAAGTACCAAACCGTACTTAAGTATTGTATTCCTTCACTAGTCCAAATTCAAAAGTATAATTGCCACTTGATGAATCTACACCGAGATTTTACACCACTTAAAGAAATCTCTGCTTCAAGATTTTTTTGTTGGTGAAATCACCTCACCAATACTAAGGGTTTTTACCTAACTCTCAAAGATTTACAATGGTGTTTTTTTTCATAACAATACTCTCTCAATAGAGTGGATAATACAATTAAAGTTCTAATATCTCTATAACTCATTAGATAGCATTTATAGGATTTAAAGGTGTTTAAGTGTATTAAGAATGATATTGAATACTCTTTGAGCTACAATATGAAGGATTAGTAACACAAATTATAGTATATTAATGATTGATTATTTTCTATTAATTTTAATCTTAAAATAGCTTGCATATCATATATGTTCATATTCTCTTGCTAATTTTACAATTAGACAAGCTATATGTGTGTGTGTGTGTGTGTGTGTTTCTAATAGAAACTAGTCATTTATAGCCATTATTGTTCCTTTAACAGCTAAAACATTCCACTAGTTTGGATTGGTCAAGCTAATCAATCGACCAGTTCCTGCAGAATTCCCAGGTGTTCATCATTGATAAATAAGTGGTCGTCCAGTTTATTTGGTAACCCCAAACAATCGATCGATTCATGCATAATTCTAGTTTTGACAATTTAACCAAGATGAATTCTTAGAATCGTCTCATTTAGATTTTATCTAATTATTATCAATTCTTTAATGCATGTATAATGAAATGTGTGAATTCATTTTAATTATGCTATTAAGTAGGACATAAAGATTTACATTTAAGCGCTAAAATGAATATTTATTCTAAATTTTCACTTTGCTTCATTCTTGGACTTCCTAATTGATTTCTTTACGAAACTCATTATGCTTATCAATGTGTTCTTCCTATAAAACTTGCTTAAAACTTATTCTCAACCAAACATATTATTCGTCCATTATACATTTTATTATTATCATAAAAATATTTAAAAACATGAATGTGTAACTCTAAAGGTCAATAGGTTGGACTTAAAAAAAATTCAAGATGACATCTTTTTTTTCTTCCTTTTATATTGAAATAACGATATATTAGATTGATCCAGGCTTCATAGCTTAACCCGCTAAACCCATAACCCTTTTCATGGACTCTATTAGGTTTGATGACTTTGTTTGGTTTGCTTTCTACAATGTTATCATAGTCTCAAATAAAAATTCTAATATTTGGTTAGTACTTGATTTTGCGAGAGCATCTATTTCAAAATCAACCAAATATTAAAGAATAAAATAAAAAAAACTAATAAAAAAAGGAACTTGCTAAACTATTCATTTGAACAATATAAACAGGTGATTTGAGTTCATTACTTATCTAAAACCCCACTTTCATTTGGGTATATTTCAATTTGATCGCTTAAATATTACATAATGTCTTAATTTCATCTAAAATCTTTGATTTACTTCACTTAGCCTTTATTTTTTTTTATCACTGTTTCAATCATCCCTATATCTTTTATTTTTGCTTCAATTTTCCTTTCTATCCATTTTCATTATAAATAGTGATAAAAAATGTGTAAATTTCAATTTCATTTCCAAAGTCTATGAAATATCTCAATATCATCAATAAAATAAGAACAACAATAAACGCATAAAAATTAAAAAAAACAAAAAATCAATTGGAAAAGATATGATAAAACTTGAAAGGGTTAGTTTTTTTTTTTTATATAAAAAAAACCCTAATCCTACCAACTTCAATTCCCACTCAACAATATCACTTAAATGAAAATTAAGAGATTCAAATGGAATTTTTGCTTCAATCTTTCATTTTTGCTATTTTTGTTAGGATAGTAACGGAACGTACATAAATTTCAATTTCATTCCCAAAGTTTATGAAATATCTTAATATCATGAAAAAAAGTGAAAAAAAAAAATAAAAGGATAGAAAATTAACAAAAATAGAAATAGAAATTCAATTAGAAGATACATGATAAAACTTGAGAGAGGTACTTGTTTCTCAAGAAATACCTCAATCCTACCATCTTCAATATTTCTCCCTTGGCAACATCATATTTTTCTTCGTCAATTCTATAATTTAATAAAAATTAAGAATATTCATCAAAACATCACTATTGATTTTCAGAAACATGCATTAACTGTGTATGGCATAACAGCAGCTTACATGTCATTTTCTCCAGCAACTACTAATATGTTGCCTCTTTGTAATCCAAGACCCATTCCAATCCAGCCATGCCCCAGCTGCCATGGCAAAGCTGTTGATAGCTGTGGAGGGTGGTGCCATCTGCGCATGTACAGCAGCACCAGGGACACTTTTATTAATTTGGGTTCCCAACCACTTCCTTTATCTTTTATTGCATGGCACTTGGTTTTCTGAGTTTATTTTATATGATTGTAATTATTTTTTAAAATAATTTTTATTTAAAAATATATTAAAATAATATTTTTTTTATTTTTTTAAAATTATTTTTGATATCACCGTATTAAAATAATTTAAAAACATAAAGAATATTAATTTAAAATAAATAAAAAATAAAAAAATTTCAAATTCTTTTAAGAACGTTCTTGAAACGTAAAAACAAGATCGTGAACTGCTATGACTTTCTTGCTATGCAAAAAATTAGGATTTTCAAAGTGATTAGATTGTGAGATTTTGTGTTTGGTTTTCTGAAAAAAAAAAACAGTAATCAATGACACTGTTGAACAGTGAAGAACCAATTACAGTTAATTTGGGGTTGCAAATCACTTACGGTGAGAAGGAAGTTAATTAAATTGATTGAGGAAATGGTTGCGCATTTGCACTAATTTAACAAATTATATATAAATCAAAGATTTTGATGGATAGAATTCAATTCCATTGCTAATAAAAACAAAGATTTTAGAGATTAAATTTGACATGAAAAAACAAATTTCTTTTTTTCTCTTATTTTTTATTGTTCATGAGGTGTATTTTTTTTTTAATTTTGATCCCCAGAGTTTTTTTAATTTTCATTTTTTATCCTTGTTTGTTAAGGTTTTTATATTTTGATCTAAAATTTTATTTTGTTCACGTTTCAGTCATTAAGTTTGAGAAAGAAGAGAGAAAGTAATTCAAAAAACAGGGATGAGAGAAAAAATAGCTAGTTGGCCACATTCCAGCAACAAAAGAATTATTTTTTATGCTAACGAGTTTTATTTGATGAGAATAGTTCCATTAAGGTGTTTTTTCTCCTTAATTTACAAAAAAAAATTAATAAAAGTTCAGGATTGTTTTTTTGAATAGGGCTAACTTTTGTTTTTGTAATTGACTAAAGGTGGTTTTCGAGGTTAAATAGGGGTTTATTAAGGCTTATGAGATGTTTTTTCATGTGTTTATAGGCAAAACCAAAAGCTTGAAAAAGGGTTTATTTGGGTCCAATGACTTGGGACCTGGTTTTCTAGTGATTTTAAAACTAGTATGCGATGTGTCATTTATTTTATTAAAAAAAATGGGAGAAGAAAAAACAAGAAGGCCAGGTGGTGCAGTGGTCTACCCAAGCATAGGCTCCTAGTCTTTTTTTTGCCTTTATTTTTTTTAATTATTTTCGATCAATTTTGCATTAAAACAAGTTGATTAAAATTTTTTTTGGGATATTATTTTATTAAATGCCGTTCTATTTTTAATTTATTTTCAAATAAAATTATAACATGTGTTTTTTTTATATATTATTAGCAAGCACTTTTTAATTTTCTATAGTCTTTCATGATATTTTTTTTACAAAAAACTTTAATTTGATGGCTTTCCTATGTGTCTTTTTTTTTTTCATTCTCATACAATTAAATAAAAATAGCTTAAAAAACAAAGTTACTAAACCTAACCGGATTTATGACTTAAGTCGCGGGTTCGACGGGTTAACTCATATCGATTCAAAACATCGTGGTATAATTAATATTGATTGAGAATAAAATATTTGTTTTTTTAATTTCATAATTGTAAGTTTCTTATATAATCTATTCAAATTTATTATTTTTATTTTTTCATATGGTTGCAAGAAGATGATCAATTCATTATTTTTTAATTTTTTAATTAGAGCTTGCTTTCATAATTATAATGATTGTTTTTATTAAAAAATAATACTTCTCATAAAAAAATTTCATCAAAAGTAAAAAAAAAATGTGAATAAATATTATATATATATGGTTTTTAATTTGTATTTAAAATTGTTATAGATTTTTTTTTACCTTTTTTGTTTTTTTATTCAATTATCTATACTCTAATAAAAAAACATTTTTTGTTGTCTAAATGAAAAAATATATATGAGTCAAAAAAGATAATCTCAATAAAAAATACATTGATCTTTGATAATTTTATTTATTGTCTTTTTTATAAATATTTATTTTTATTATCATTTAACTAGATAAAAATGAACTTTAGATAACTAAGTTATTAGACAGGTGAAAGATTGATCTAAGCTAAAGGTTGGGTGGATTAATTTAGTTTGATGTAAATTGATTTAAAAAATTTATTTATTTAATATTTAAAAAATATTTAATCAATATTGTTTTTAAAATATGGTTTTTTTTAATATTCAAATCAGATTTTGATAAGAGAAATTGATTCAAGGTGTATCTACTAGATTAGCTGAATCATATTAGATCCACTCCTATCCAGTTGACTTGCACACTCTCTTGAAAGTCAACTGAGCATTGCATTGGCAACCAACTAATTAATTCTACAAGAGCTGCTTTAAATAAAATATGATATGCTCTTGCTTTATAAACGACGTCATTTGTTTGAATCCAACAAGTTCCATTCTAGAATGTAGAGAATCTACCTGACATTGTGTCAAGAGATCAGCTAACAACTCCTTTGGAAGTAGTCCTTTAGGGAGATTCTAGCCAACCAAGATTTCATAGGTGATGAAACAAGATCTTTACCAGAACTTTTTTTTGTGTAAAAAATGCCGAAATTGAAGAAAGCATGCATGTATAAATTTCCTAACTTGCTGAATGTTAGAGAATAATATAAATTATATCCTGAAAATTTACATAACAACTTAAGCTATTAGATTAAAATGATTCTTTGATATAATATTAGAGTCTTAATAACCAAGTGGTCACGAGTTCGAATCTCACCATTCTCATTTATTTGATTAAAATTAAGCATAAGTTAGTATGAGTCTGTGCAAGTTTCAAGCTCAAAAAGCTACTTGAGGGGATATGTTAGAGAATAATATAAATCATATCATGTGACCTTACCTAACAACTTAAGCTATTGGGTTGAAATAATTCTATGACACTGGACCCCAACCTAATTTTCAGGCAGTGAGCTAATGCCCATGGTATTTCCCGACCCTTGCATCTTTGGTTTAGGGCAAGACTAGTCTCATGGGCCACACATATCTAAAATAATACCCGAGCATAACATCCATATATTTGAACATGATGCCTAAAATCAATTCCTACCTATGAGTACAAAAATCTTCACTGCCCAACTATGTCTCCATCTCTTATAATGATAAGTGAGTTGGATGAATTTAGTGGAATCTAAGTGTGCAATCACAATTACTTGGGTATGATGAGTGGAAAACAACTCATAACTCATTAAAATAAGAATTACTCTCCAATTCTTCCAACCAAGCAAAAGAACAAGGTTTAAGGGTATAAATACCGCTTGATCCATAAAGATAAGAGGTTATGAATTTCTCTATTCTCCATTGCATGCATATTTTTTAGAGTATCTCTCTCTAAAACATTATTGCACTCTCTCTTATTATAAAGATAATTACTTAAGCGTCTGAGAATTTCGTAACCTATCATAAATGACCTTTTATAGGTATATAGCCTTCGACACTAAGCTATATCCATTTTGGCTATTTTAGCTTAGAAGAATGGAATAGATTGTTAGGATCAAGTGGTTATCTGACACTAAGCTATTTGGATTTTATAGGATATCATTAATAGGCTATAGGTATTTGATTAAGAAAGTTTGTTTTTTGAAATAAAGATGATGATGGAAAAGATTGTAAAATCATGAGAATGAGGCAAATAATTATATAAAGTAAAGCAAATCAATCTTTCTTTGGAGTTGGTTAGGTTTCCTGGGCTGTTCTAGTTTTTGAAAGACATGCAAAGAGTTTATTTATGGAAAGGAAACCTAAGATTGAGTGGTAGATATAGGTATACCTTAAACTAGATTATTGGCCCGCACTACGATGCATGTCATATAAAGAAACTAACGTTAAAAAAATTTAGGGGTTGCTAATGTTATTTTCAAAAGATTTTTTTTAACCGTGTAGAAATTGATCTGATGTGACTCGGTCATTTTGGCAAGTCCAATAGACAATCTGAATAATTAGTAAAAATATAATTTATATCAAAATAAATATTTAAGATGAGTTTTTTTAATAAATACCGAGATGACAACATATTGAATCAATTTGGGTCGACCTGGATTAACTGCCTATACACATACCAAGTCAGGAGATCATGATAATCCCATAGAAAACAGATCAAAATAAATTATGAAACTCAAGTTTTAATGAACTCAATGCTGAAGGATGAAACTGAAAAAAATAATTAAAAAAGGACTAAAAAAATAACTTGAGTTAACCCGGGTTAACCTGCCAAACCCATGATCTAGGTCATGAGATCAAGATGACCTAATAAAAATTAAATTAAAATAAATTATAAAGTTAAAATCCCAATTAAATCAATTAAATTATTTTAAAAATTATGATAATATAATAGTTGAGTTTTGTGTCATTTACACCTTAATTTGAACCAATATCAATTGATTAATAGGTATCAAGTCCTTTAAGTTATTTAAAAGATGATATAGGATTTAAATTATGTTATGTTTTCAATTGAGCCTTTTTTTTTTGTAAAAAAACAAATAATAATGAAATCAAGTGATACAATTTATATTATTAATTCCAAAAATTAGGAGAAATTTAAAAATTAAATTGAATATTCCTCAAGAATTAATTTTTATTTTATTGAGTTCTTCTATAAATATCTAATTATGTTGAGTATATACATTTTGATGGGCAGATATATGAGCATGTTTGTGGATAAATTTCTCTTTGGTATATGAATTTATAAATTAATGCAATATATTATTTTCAAAATATTAAAGTATTTTATAATTTAAATCGAACATGCAATATGTGAACATGTATGTTTAAGTGGTTAAATATGTGAAAAGATCTATATTTCACATTTAAATTCCTGAAATAATTTATAATAATGTCAGTTCTACTTACAATCTATATATTGTTAGTTATTAGATATGAAGAGAAAACAAAATAGGACTCGTTATCCATCAATCATAACATTGCTTTTTCGCTGCTTCATCGATGGTCAATAGTCTCGTCAGAAAAGGGCTCGGAGGTTGCTCAATGCAAGTGCCAATTTCTCGAGTGTTGTCTCTTAGTGCATGATTTTCTTGCGTTTCAGATCCTCAGCGATTCTCTTGTTTCCTGATGGACAAAAAAGTTGGTGTTTTTTGTTCTTAAGTTCTTGCTACTTTATCTTCGTATGGTTGTCAGCATCTTACAGTGACATGCACTGCCATCGAATTATGTGTATCTCTGAACACTCCGATGGATCTTCATATTCTATGTTTCTTTACTTTAATGGAGTAAATTGTTTGCTTTCTTCTTGTATTCAGTGTGTTAGTTTGATCTTCTCAATCATGGACATATATTGGACTTGATGTTCTTTGAATAAATGATGGATGATTATTAATATTTGTAAGAAATCAATATGTCTAATTGAATGAGTCGGATTATCCATCAACAAAGCTCAGTGGTAACTAAGTTAATTTACTTGCGGGTTGGATAAAAAATAAAAATTAATTTGTAATAAAAAATGAGAAATATTTTAATTGTAAAGTAAAAACTATGAATTTATATTTAATAAAATAAAATGATAATTATATCCGTCAATAAATAAATAAAAAACGAGTTGTTAATAATAATAAAAAAATAAATTGAGAAATAAAAAAATAAATACAAATTAAAATATATAATCTCGTGTTGGGGAAGATATTCAGTTTTTCTCATTTAATTACATGTCATTATTTTTTCAACAAAAGTAACAGTTTGTATTCCAGTGAACCAAAATAATATTTTGGCCTAATCCCTCATTTTCTTATAAAGTTAAGAAATTTTGTACAATTTGAAATAAGAATAAAAAAGCTATCCCTTTAATTTAAATTCCTTTTATCTTATTAATGTGTTCCCTTTCTATCCGGAATTTTTTAATCATAATAATTTTTAGACGAAATCTCATCATAATCATAAAATCAAGTTTAAATTAAATAAAAATAATGTTCTAATAATTATGATGTGAATGATATTAAAAAAAATATAACAATAACACAGCACTCATGCGTTGTCAAGGAAAATATATTGGCAATGGTATTAAACTTGACCTTGCTTAACCTATAGACCCCTTTCCTGACCCCTTTCCTGGCTTGGAATTTAAATTAAACTTGGTATCATAAATGAATTAGTCAACCTATTCAATACTTGGTTTGAACTTAGAAAAATTGAAGACGACATCGAGTAAGACCTTTTTTTTCTAATATTGAATTGATGATGTTTTTGAACTAATTTAGGTTTAATCAGGTTAATCTATTAATCCTATGATCTAAGTCATGGACTCAATTATCTAATTATTTTAGTTTTTAAAATTTATTTTTACTTAATTAAGCGAAATAAAAATAGATGTACACAAGAAAATGATTAAATATAATTTGAGGGAAAAAAACAAAGAAAAACAACAAAAAACATCATGGAGGATTGTACAAAAATATTATAACCTTGTTTGAAAATAAAATAAAAACGGAATGGTATTTAATAAAATATATCCCAAATAGTTTTTAGTATTTAATAAAAAATATAAAAAATATATTTTTATTTAATTTATTTTAATGAATTTCAATTAAAATTGAAGATTAGTTAGGTTGGACTCTTGCTTGGCTTAGGTTTTAAATTAAACCAATTAGAATAAACTTTATATGACTTAGTCGACGAAGCAAACTAAGCGTGACCAAGTCAAACTAGAAAAAAAAACCTAATTTGATATAAAAAAATTAAGGTTAACAAAATTTTGAACTTTTTTAAAAAATATTAAAACGAAGGTATTTTGGATTGACTCGGCTAAAATGGGGTTAACCAGCTAAACACATGACACAATTTATGGACTTGGTTGGGTTTATCAACTTTTTCTTTTTGAAATTATTTCTTGTTTAATTATATGATAATAAAAACAAGCACGCACAAGAAAAAAATCGAATAAAATTACAAAGAAAAAGAAAAACATAATAAAGGTTGCACAAAAAGAGCACTTGTAATATAATAAAATTTGGCTATGACCTTTGTAAAAAAAAGTAAATAATGAATGATATTTAATAAAGAAATATCAAATAAATTTTTAATCAATATATTTTAATGGATTTAAATTAAAATTATAAAAAATATATAAAAAAATAATGAATAAAATAGGTGGGCTAGTGCGTCTGACTAACGAAGATGAAGTTCAAACTCACACACCAGATCTCTTTGATTTTTTTAATATAAATTTTATAAATTTATATATATATATATAATTTATTTTACAAAAATATAAAATTTATATATATATATATATCATATAATTATAAAATATATTAAAATAACTAGGTATTTCACTATATCAATCATAGTAACTACTAGATTTTTGGCCTACGCTATAACACAAGTTAGATCATTTTATCTAATCTTAATAAAATTGTAAAGACTTTAGGAAGTAAGAAATTTGATTGGAAAAAACAACTTTTAAAGTATTTAGATAGTGACATATTGAACGTCATTTAAAAATAAAAAATTGAGACAACGACATATTAGCTCGATCTAGGCCAAATATGATTAACCATCAAATCCACGATTTAGGGTATGAGACCATGATAACTCCATGAAACCCAAATTAAAATAAAATTAAAAGTCTAATTTTAATCAACCAAATATTAAAGGCTAAAAATGAAAAAAGAAAAAGATAGAAAGGAAAAAGAAAGCTATATTTAAGAAACAAAAATATCATGAAAGTGAGTATATCATGCTTATATTTAAGAAATTATTTTAAATTAATTGAAAACCAAGATTTATTTTAAAAATACTAAATTTAATATAAAAACAACATATAAAAAGATCCAAGACAACCTAGGTCATTTTCAGATTGATGAAAAATTATTTAGAAAGAAAAAAAAAAGAGCTTTAAAAAAGGACAAAAACTGGAAAAAAAATGAGCTTAAAAAAAAGAAAAAAAGCACATAACATGCGGAAAATTTAGAGAAAATCTCATAAACTAAAAAAAATATTAACAATTGATTTATATAGTAGAAAACTAACCTTAATTTGACTTAATGGACCAAAATTTGATAAATAGACCAAACCATATTGAAAACCCAAAATAACTAAAATAATAAAATAAAACTTAACCCAAATAAACTCTTAAATACTGCAGGCCTTAAAATAAACTAATAGGTAAATAAATAATAGGCCAACTAATTAAAATAAAACCAAAATTGAATTTCATAATCTGCTAGCAAAATCAAAATCCAACTTCAAATGAATGGTTCTCCTTATATCCCTGGAAAGCTGTGGATGTCTACTTTCCGATGCAACTAAAATCACATCAAAATTCATTATGTAGCTCAAATTATGAGAAAATAGTAGAGAAAAGTCAAAATTGACAGATTTAAATCCTTTTTTTTCCCAATCTTTCTGTAATGGTTGGATGCTCCTTTACAAGTGCTTTTTAAACATGAATTAAATTAATCAAGGCTTGTTCTTCATTATTTGATATCCTCTTAAAGTCCACATTATCCCATATATCTTGAAGAAGTCTCTTAATTGCCTCTTTAAACCTTTTTGCTCTAAATCTTGTGACTAGATCCAATGAAACTTCTAATGTATCTCTTGGTGTTGAAGTTAAGATCGCACTAGTAAGCAACCACATGCATCGCTTAAACACTGTTACTTGTTGGCTCGTATAAGCATGTTCTAGATGTTTATATATATATATATATATATATTAAAATACCATATTGCCTTGTAAACCATATAATTATTACAAAACAAAAACCAAGATGAAAGTACAAATAAGTCCCTAGAGGCAAGATTAAGACATTTGGATTGCAAGGACAATAAAGTCATTTAACCATGTTGTGAAAATTGAAATTACACAAAAGCTTCTAGATTTAAGTTAAATAATTTTTTTTTCATTTAAGGGAAATTAAGTAATTTTATTATGTAAAAAAAATCAAAAGATTGAGTTGCCCCTAAGCACTTTTATAATAACCAATAGACAACGTGAAATTACGTAAAATAGTAATTTTATTGTTTTAATTCCCAGCAAATTAAGACATTTCTATAATATTTTTCCCATATGTTTTATGTTTTCATTAAAAAGTTTTTTTTCAACCTTTTTTCTCAAACTATTTTTTGAAATGTAACTTTTTATAAATAATTTGATGACCATTTTGTTAAAAATTGATCAAGAAAGACAATTAAACAAAAAATGACCAGAGTGTAAAACTAGAAGAAACCCTAAGGCCAATTTTAAATTCACACGAGAAATTACTTTTTGGTTCATTGTCTTTTCCTTTTTTTGTTCTTTTATAGTTTATATAGTTTTTGAAATTTTTTTTTTATATCTAAAAGTTCATTTTGTAGGTTTTATGTTTGAGAAAGGAGAGAAGAACTCATTGGATAACAGTGAGGGAGGGATAAACTCCTTTGTTGGCCTTATTTCAGGGATTGAAATAGCTGATCTTGGTGTCAACTAGTTCCATTAAAAAAACAAAGAATTCGATAAAGGTGTTTTTAGACTTTCAAGTTGCAAAAATAAATAAATAAATAAATAAATATGAGTTCAAAGAGAATTTGTTTGATTGCATTTTGTTTTTTTGGATCAATTGAAGGATGTTAATTGACATATTGATTTATTGAGATGTTAAGGATGTTTATTAGGTGTTTTAGAGTTAAAATAAGTTCAAAATATATTTTTTAGACCTAAAAACCCCAACCCTAATTTTCTAGGCACCTTCATAATAGGTCTAGCCTCGCATATCAACGTGTATTTGGACCCTCTGTTTGTTAGGTTACAGTAAACTCCTTTTTTTTTTTATTTTTTTAATTTTTTTATGGATTTAAATTTAAATGCACTATAAAAAATTAAGCATTATATTCAATTATTACTCAATTTTATCTTTTTTCTCAAGTGATATTATAGGTTTTCATGAGAATGGTAATATTTGCTTTCCGAATTATTACATGTCTAATATGAAAAACAAAAGTCATGAATATTAAATTAACATACAATTATGTTTTTTTAAAATATTTTAATAATTGTTTTTATATAATTTTATCACATTTATCATTTTTTTTTGTCATCAATCATATACAAAATACTAAGACTTTATTTTAATATTTTATTTTAATATTTCTTTTAAGATCATAATGGATTTTTGTTTAGAAAACAATACTTGCAATTTGCAAAATGTCCTGGCATTGAGTTTATACTCAATTTTAGAAGTGTCTATTTTTTTTTATCATATTATTAAATAAAATATAATTTTAAAGAACAAAAAGTTATTTAACCCAATGGAATACATGATATAATTCGTGTGTTTAACAATTTAACTAAAGTTATTAAACTCGATGGAATCCATGATCTTGGTCGTGGGTTTGAGGGGTTAATTAGAGATATTTTTTAAAATTAATTTATTTTAATTTCATCTTTCAATATTGAGATGATTGAGAATTGATTATAATTTGTTTTGATTTTGTGATATAATTTGAATCCCGATCTAAACAAGAAGTCGAATATAAAGATTTTAAAATTGATCTATGAGGCTGAATTTAATGATATTGTCAAAAAACTATCCACAACCTGAATATTTTTTTTTATATTCAAAAATAAATTTAGTCTACGTAGCACATTCCAGTTATCTGGTAACTACTGTAAGAATTTTTTAAGCAAGATTAATAAATTAAATTTAGTTTCTCATCATTATCCTATTGATAATAATGAAGCAACTTGAATTTAAATCTATAACGAGAGGTTTAATTTCCTTAATCACCTGAGCACT
>Ga0325404_1003087_pt1 | contig 17797 bp, 21 predicted proteins | sample PopdelMetagenome_18_FD_205664 | JGI IMG/M metagenome (GOLD analysis project Ga0325404, IMG submission 205664) | Populus deltoides microbial communities from Bellville, Georgia, United States - Xylem-Control-R1 | ecosystem: Host-associated > Plants > Phyllosphere > Stem > Wood/Secondary xylem... | reverse complement strand
TACAATGGTGTTTTGCACGTTCAGCAGTTGCTCTCTGATCATTTTCTTTTCTTCGAATCTTTGTCCGCTACCCTGAAATGCATGGATGATAGAAGTCAAATATCTTTCATTAGTGGTGGTTTGTAGTGGAGAGTTTGGTCATGCACTCATGTAGTTGAGATGGCTAGTCTCGAGGTAGTGGAGTTAGTTGATGCTATCAACAATCAAATGATGAGCTTTGGAATCATAATTGAAACCACTTTATTCGTCTTTCACTTGATAATGGCAACTGTACTTGGACTCTGCATTCATACCTTCTTTTTCCCGTCCTGGACGTTCATAGACAGAATTAGTTGATAGCAGCTAGCATGGGTAGGATTTTCGTTCATACCCTTTTCTCTGGTGGACCTTGCACACACAGAATTATCAGTGAGTAGAAGGTAGAAAGTACAGCAAATATACATTACTGATCCCAGCAGTTTTATGGTACAGATTACAGTATGCGGATTTACCATTGTCAGGATCTCTCTCACTTTAGGGCTATCACAAACTAATGAATATGCAACCATAACGGACCCCAGGATAAAAAAGTAAGGGCGGTGTGGAGGCAGAATGCAGGTTGGAATCCCTTTAAGAAGACCCAATCACTTTCTAGGAGCTGTAATCGCCTTTTTTGTGTGGCTGCACTGTCATTCTTGGAGCTGGATGCCCTTTTGGTAAGAAAAATGAATGAAATTCTTGACGATAACGCCAAGGCAAGTTTGCTTTTGGTGAATAGAAAAGTTGATTTCTAGACCTGTGGCTATTTCGTTCCAAACACAGATTGAATAAATTTTAAATTAATTTTTATTTATTTTTAAATTATTTTAACATGTTGATAAATAAAAATTAAAAAATATTATTTTAATATATTTCAGTTTAAAAAATATCTTATTAGTTCAGGCATTGGTTGCTACCATTTGAGCTGTCCTCGTTCAAAACATGGTACAATTTCTACTTAAATTTGGATTGACTCATGGTGGTTAGAATGAAGGTTGTTCTTGAATTTATATCATTTCTACTTCTGAAGGTGCTGCCTACTTGTGACCAATGAGTTTGTTTATTGGGTTATTATTTTGGATTTTGATTGAAAAAGAGGTTGGAAAAAAAGAAATGTTTATTTGTAAATTCATTAATTCTACTATAAATGATTTGTTTAAGATTTTATCAAAAATAGATTAGATCTTTGTTTATAAAGCAAGCAGGCTCAAAAACATTTTGACTTGAAAAATTTAAAAAAACAAATATCAGTATTATACTAGATTTTGTGCGTGACTCAGTTCAAGATCGAGATTATAGATTGAATGTATTCATCTATTTAAAAAATAACTTAAAACAATATTATTTTAAAAATATTCAAAATAAAAAGTCGGTTTTTAATCAAGTTGACTATATCGTTAGTAATCTATCAATATAATGAGTAGATTTTATCAAATTAATTTTTACCTGATATAATTTAAAACTCAACTCAAGTTAGATTCTGTATCACCGAATAGTTAACTATCAATCCAACCAAGAATATATGTAGTAGTAAAAAATACCCTAAAAAAAAGAAAAAAAAGGGGGACTGATAGATATAATGAATCTGGTTTATGCTTTTAACATGGCTGGTATTTGCTTTAACAATGATGACTTTCCATTCCCCAAATTTCTCATGTCTGTCTTCAACCCTACTGTGTGAGCAAATACTCTTCTGCTGCCCCTTCCATCTCATCATGAACACTGAAAGGGACAAAATGATTAGACATGAACTAAACAAAGGACCTGTCAAGTTAGTTATGGCGTTTTAAAAAAAAATTATTTTTTATTTTTTTATTTATATTTATTTTTAACTTGTTTCGATATTAAAAATAAATTTTTAAATAAAAAATACTTTAAAAAATAATATCAATCATAGCCGAAACATTCCTCGAGTGATTTAGCTGGATGGCAGGTGGTGGAGTTTATTGCTAGTCACGCGAGTATGAATGTACAGTGAATAGGCATGCCTTTGGCGGGCAGAAATACAGGTGGGAGAGGTGCCGGCAGCAACATGGCCGGCAATCCAGCAAATTTGCCTTGAAAGGGTCATTCGTGGCACAAACGTGCATGTGCCTGTGAAGCAATAATTGTGACCAATTGTTAGGTCATAATTCCCTCCGGAAGGACACGAAATTTATGGGTCCATTTCAAATTTCTGCATGCATTGCAAATGATGTGTGTTCAAGGATCATGTGAGAATTTTTATTGTGATTTGGGATTCTTGGGATTAGTGGTGAAAGGTCACACTAATGAATTACAGCAGCAAGAAAAAGTTTCGATCTTGAACAGTTTCCAGGCATTTTTTTAGCTAAATAAAAACTTAAATTGGTGTGTGTATGATAATGAGAAATAAAAATAATATGTTTTTCTTTCAAAATTTAAAAATTAACTCTAAAATTATTTTAAAAATAAATTTATTTTATATTTCTGTCTTATTTTTTCAACCAAATTTATGTTCCAGTTATCCCCATTCTTTCTTATCTCAAGTCGGTAACAAAATACTAGCCAAAAGATGAATTTCATTAACATTATATGAACTGAGGTTTGTAGATTGTTACCTCTTTCCATCTATTTGGAGGTGTTTAATTTAATTAATTAATTAATACATACATACCGTAGTTTTGCTTAAAACTCTCTATCAAAATCTTGATTAAAAAAAAAACTATAATTTATAACCTTTTCAAATTTATTTTTTAAAATCATAACCATAAAAGCTACCACAATATTTAACACATTTAATAGTTATTTTTCAAAATACTTTTCGTTTAGAAATATATCAAAATAATAAAAAAACTTCAAAAAATAATTTAAAGCAAAATAAAATTTAAAATTTGGCAAAAGCACGGCATAATCGTGTTGCTTTAGTGTTCATTTGGGAATGCGGTTGAAACCGCGTTTTTTAAAAAATTGAATTTGTTTTGTTTAAAATTATTTTTTTATATTTTTGAATTGTTTTGATGTGTTAATATTAAAAATAATTTTTAAAAAATAAAAAAATATTATTTTAACATATTTCAAAATAAAAAAATATTTTAAAAATTAACCGTCAGTACTTTCCAACACTCCCTCAATCTCATCATCCATATAAATACTTAAAAAAAAAGAAAGTAAGTTGGAGATATTTTTATGTTTTTCCACAATGTTAAAACAATTTTCCCTAAAAAAAAAAAAAAGAAGAGACATTATCAAAACTCTTGGTCAACTATTCAACAAAAAGTGTTCTTAATCAAATCTTGAATAATTTATATATTAATTTAATTATCAAGCACTAACAAAAGGCAATGGGGCTCACATCTCAAAATGTGAAATTAAAAAAAAAAAAAAGCAGTATAGATAGCTCAAGATCATGAAAATGGGGTCCCTGTAAGGTGCCAAGTCAAAATCTTGGAGGGGACCCTAGTGCTGAAGCATAAAAGGCCGACTTCTGAGGAGTGGGGCCAACCTTTTGAAATTCCCCAAAAAAAAAAAAGGAAATGTATGCTATCCGTTATTTTTAAAATATTTTTTATTTAAAAATATATTAATTTTAAATAAAAAAAATTAAATTTTTTAAAAATACACAAACATCCGCAGAAACAAATAGACACATAAATTACACCCCCAACCTTTATCAATACATTATGTTACATGGAAACTATATATAATTTTTTTATGAGTATTTTTAATTGAATAATATATTAATAAAATCTAATTTTTTACCAACCATGAAGCTATTTTTAAACTAGTTTATGCATATAAAAAATTATTCATACTCCATATTATTTTTTTAATATTATTTAACAAGATTACTATATATAGTCCTATTGCATACTTCATAAAAAGAGAGATTTTGTAGCAAAATACAATAAATCCATGATAATGTTTAATGTGTAGATTTGAATTTTGAAGTTGCTGATTAATGTACTCCGCAACAGAACACAAGAAAGGACACCAAAAAAAGAAGAAGAAAACAAGTGTAGAAATAGAAGAAGACATTGCTCCTCCTCCTCCTCCTCCTTCCTTCTCTCCTCTCCTCTCCTCTCCCATTTATATCATTCTCGTGACTCCCCCTCTCTCTTCACACGTTTTTCATCACTGCCATCAATATACTATCACCATCACCATTTCAGATCTCTTAATCTCTTGAAGTTTCCTCCTTTCTTGATTGTCAGCTTAAAAAGGTGATAACTTTTTCTTGGTTCCCATTCTGTGTCTGCATTTCTTGATTGATAGATTTTAGTTCCTTTTCACTTCTCGTCACTTCAGCGCCATCTCCTCAACTGGGTTTTGTTTCTTTTGTTGTTTTAGATAGATTGTATTGTGGATCTACATTGATAGGTGTGTGTGTGTTTCTTGATTGAAATCGAGTTTTGTTGACTTCTTGGATTGTAATTTTGGATACCCTTTTAGATAAAGATTGTGTTTTGATCTTTAAAGTGTTTGTCTTTTGCAGTTATTAAGGAAAGGTAGCTAGGGGAGCTATATGGTGGCGAGATTGGTTTATTTGAGGAAGGGATTGTTTGTTATGTGAAGTGGGGTTATTTGTATTTGGGAAATGAAACTTGATGTGCAGTCGTTAATGGCTCAAAGTATAAGATCAAGCAGGTCTTCTTTTAGCTCCACTAATGGAAATGAAGAGACTCCTATGCACCCTTCTGCTTCTTTCTCAAATGGGGATGGATATGATAGCGATGGCTCCAATTTCGCTACCCCGTAAGTCTTCTACACCATTTTTAGCTCCGTATATGTTACTTTCGTTGTTGGCTTTTTTATCTTTGTTTGTTTACTGTTGCGATGCTATGAAACTCGGATTGAAAGTAGCGATGGACTTAATTACAGGGTCTAAGTTTTTGATCTTGTATATCTTGATTTTATTCAAAAGCTTTAACATGGTAAAATGTAAAGGACTTGATAAACCTTCTCTCAGGTGCATTGTCTTTCACTGGTTTTGCCTGCCCAATTCTTGTTGCCTTAGCTTTTGATTTTATGACCGGTTAATACTGGTGCATTATATTGTTGGCCTTGTTATAAGAGTACTACGTGTTGCTTTTGATTGTCTCTATGTTGCTTTGCTTGTAAAAGATGACAAGATAGCTTTAGAACTTCAAGGAAGTAATTTTTATGGTTTCTTTTTTTAGAATTTATCAAACCTCTAACTCTTAGTGTTATTTATTGTTTTTTCTCACAGTACACCAGCAACCCTCTCCACAGTTATTCCGGCAGAACTTGCTGGTGCCATACCATTGATTGATAAATTCCAGGTAACAAACAAATAAGTTCTTTTGCTGTTAAAGTAATAATGTGGAAGAACTTCTACTTCTCATTTATGTTTACTTGCTTGAATATAATGAGTTGAATCTAAACTAAGCTTATGATTATCATATTTGGCCACTATTCATTTACCTTCTTATGTGGATTTGGTTTATGATCAAGTTGAATGTTGCAGAAGTATACATTAAGCTGACCCAAACTGGCCTGGAATTGAGCCACAGCTGTTGCAGTCATTTATATTTTTGCAAAATCATACATAATTTTTGTTCCATGCAGGTTGAGGGATTCTTAAAGTTGATGCAGAAACAAATTCAATCCACTGGGAAACGTGGATTCTTTTCTAAAAAATCTGTAGGTCCTCAAGTTCGGGAAAAGTTCACATTTGAGGATATGCTGTGTTTCCAAAAGGTAAAATTATGCAATGCATCAAGGAAGTATGTTCTGTCAAAGATATATTTAGTCATGAAGTGCTAAGTTAGTGCTCTTTTGCAGGATCCGATACCAACTTCATTGCTTAAAATTAATAGTGACCTGGTAAGCCGCGCCACTAAACTCTTCCAGATAATTTTGAAGTACATGGGAGTTGATTCATCCGATAGAGCAGCTCCAACAAGCTTAGATGAACGAATTGAGCTAGTTGGAAAATTGTTCAAGCACACATTAAAACGTGCAGAACTTCGAGATGAAATTTTTGCTCAGATTTCAAAGCAAACAAGGAATAACCCTGACAGGCATGCATAGCTTCTTTTGTTTTGATTTTTATTTAGCTTTCTATAAGCAAGTTGTTTTTCGTCCTCATCTTGTAATTTGTGAATTTAAAACCCATCCTAATTGGCCTTTCTTTACTAGAGCTGATTCCCAATGGACAAATCTTTCTTATACATGTAATGGTGATGCTTGGTTTGCATGCTTGATTTTATTTGGGCTTCTGATTGTTTCTCCTTTAAATACTTTTTTTTCCTTATCTAATGCCATCTAGCTTTGCTGATTCTCATATCGCAGGCAATACTTGATTAAAGGATGGGAGCTAATGTACTTATGTGCTTCTTCTATGCCTCCTAGCAAGGACATCGGTGGATATTTGTCTGAGTATGTCCATAATGTAGCTTATGGTGCAAGTACTGATTCTGAGGTCCAAATCCTTGCATTGAATACACTAAATGCTTTGAAGCGTTCTGTCAAAGCTGGTCCTAGGCATACAATACCAGGACGTGAGGAAATTGAAGCTCTTCTAACTGGTCGAAAGCTTACAACAATAGTGTTTTTTCTGGATGAAACTTTTGAAGAAATCACATACGACATGGCGACGACAGTGTCTGATGCTGTTGAGGTATTTTAAAAAGCCATCAAATCTATCTTCTATGGTTTCATTCCAGGTAGGATAGATATAGTGAAACAAGAAACTCAATCTCAACATGGAAAAAAAAGAAGAAATCATCGCAGGTGGATCTGCTATTTTGATTATAATTTTCTCAAAGATATATGCAAACAGAAGAAGAAGTGCTTAGAAATGGTTGAAAGGAGAATTGATATTTTGATGGAAATTTTTGAAATCAATCTCCATTCAGTGAAGCAGTGGGGAATGATTATGCAGAACAAAAGGAATATGTGACTAGAAATGGGGTCATGCTGTGCATATCTTCAATTTGAATTTGTTTGACAGCCAGGCTTGTGGGTTTCACTTTTGCGAGGTTTTTGGGAAGAACACACCTGTACTTTGTACTTTGAAATGCTTATTGAATACAATTTCATGTATCATAGTGACAGGAAAACATCCACAAGTATATTTTGAAAACCATTGTGATGATTGTGAATGGTCCAGGGAGCTTGTGAGCTTGATGTTTGATTCTAGTTGGATTGAATGTGGTTAAACAAAGAGTATAGAACTGCAATGGCCATTCTACTGTGGCTGGTCTAGGCTTCCCACCAACTGGGGTGTTCAGCCATCACTTAAGCCATTGTTTTGTTATTTCTTTCTCAAATGAAAATCATAACATTAATTGGTAGGTGTTTACTAGATGCAAAACTCATTTTTATTTGTTCAAATCTTGCCACCATTATTGATGGCCTGTTTGGCATTGTGGGCTAAAGTGATAGCTAAGCTTATCGACCTGTGAGAACTGATTTATTTTTTTGTTTTGCAATTTGAAATAATATTACGTCAATGTAATTCGTACTTTTTTCAGGAACTCGCTGGGATAATTAAGCTATCAGCATTTCCTAGCTTCAGTCTCTTTGAATGCCATAAAGTTGTGTCTGGTTCCAAGTCACCTGATCCTGGGAATGGTATGTATCCTTTGGCTTTCTTGGTTGTTTTCCTTGACAAAGATCAATTAATGTTGTCATTTAATCTGCACCTTGTTTTCATGCAGAGGAGTACATTGGGTTAGATGATAACAAATATATTGGAGATTTGTTAGGAGAATTCAAGGCAGCCAAGGATCGAAGCAAGGGAGAAATTTTGCATTGCAAACTGATATTTAAGAAAAAACTATTTCGGGAGTCAGATGAAGCTGTAACAGATCCAATGTTTGTGCAATTATCATATGTTCAAGTGCGTAAGCTTGCCCTTAAATATCATTGATTAGCTGTAACTTCAAATTAAAGTTTGGAAAGATCTTCCATGCTATTTCTATAGTAGTTTAACATAGCCACAGCTTCTTGCTTTACTGATGCATGATTATATTGCTACAGTTGCAACATGACTATATATTGGGCAATTATCCTGTTGGGAGGGAGGATGCTGCACAGTTGTCTGCGTTGCAGATATTGGTTGACATTGGATATGTTGGTAGTCCTGAATTATCTGTGTTAGTAGTTTCTCTCTTCCCTTTTTTGTTTGTCTAATTTAAGTTAGATTCTAGCATTTTTACTTCTGAAGTTGCAATGATTTTTGGATAAAATTTTATCTTGGAATCACAGTGACTTAGTTTAAGGCTTGACCACAATGGGGTAGGTTTTATGGTCGTATTTCAATCTCAAGTCACTCTCTATTCCTATGAATTTTGACATGCTGAGGCTAATATATTTTGCAGTGATTGGACTTCTCTCCTTGAGCGCTTTCTTCCCAGACAAATTGCAATTACACGAGGAAAGAGGGAGTGGGAGTTGGATATTCTTTCTCGTTATCATTCGATGGTAAGAACTAAAATCTGAAACTCCTGTCTTCATAACTTTCAAGAAACTTTGTTTGTCTTAAATGTTTCTGTTTGTTCAAGTCAATGTTTATAACTTGCATGTTCACTTGTGATTATTGATTTGTTATCAAGGATTGCTTAAAACAAGTTGCTTCTAGGATTTTTGTATATTTTTATCCTTGTATTGAGTAAAACATTATTTTTGTTTGTCTAAAAGCAAAATATTTTTTTATTTTTACATCATTTTCTGGTTTGTTTTCTGTTTTAGTTTGAGAAAACATCTTAAATTGTGTGGTTGATGGTTTAATTTCTTCCTCCACTTTTGTGTCTACTTACATCAGAGATGTGGTTGGCAGAGGGGTATACCGGTGCAATTTAAATTATGTAAAACTAAAACTTATGGTTTCAAGTTCCTGGTGATTTTGCTACTCTGTTTACTACTTTTAGTCAGATGCAATTGTATAGATCCAAGGAGCTACCTTAAACAAGGAATCAAAGGGGGTAGAATATTGTACCAAATGATAACAATTGCACTCGATATATTCTACTATTTGTTTAACTTATGTGTTACTACCCATCTTTGTAAAGTAGACTCTTTTAGAATGTTGGCACTTTGCCTGTCAGTCTATTCTCCGTTCTATAGTGAGTCTTCTTTTGATATTGTCCTGTTCCCATGTAGGAAAATTTGACAAAGGATGATGCAAGACAACAATTTCTGCGGATATTAAGGTCACTTCCGTATGGCAATTCCGTTTTCTTCAGCGTTCGCAAGATTGATGATCCTATTGGACTTTTGCCTGGAAGGATTATTTTGGGCATTAACAAGCGAGGGGTAAGTCTACATGGTGAAATTCTTTTCGCATTCCAGATCATGAAATCTAAAGGACCTTAATTTTTTTTGTTTATTGGTCCACAGGTGCATTTTTTCCGTCCAGTTCCAAAGGAATATTTACATTCAGCAGAGTTAAGAGACATAATGCAGTTTGGTAGTAGCAATACTGCTGTGTTCTTCAAAATGAGAGTTGCTGGTGTTCTACACATATTTCAGTTTGAGACCAAGCAGGTTAAAACATTTGTCACTTCCCTATATGTTGGTTCTCCATAGTTGGAACTTGATCTTCTTAACTGTATTTGCTGAAGTAACCAAACTTTGTTTATCAGGGAGAAGAAATTTGTGTTGCTCTTCAAACACATATAAATGATGTTATGCTGCGTCGTTATTCTAAAGCTCGGACAGCTGCTAGTGGCTCAGTGAATGGAGATGTTTCTAACAATTTTAAGCCTCCCAGTGCAGAAGTGCATGAAAAACGTTTACGTGAATTGTCTAGAACTATTGAAGAGTCTCATAAGAAAACTGAACAGGTATGCTTTAAAGTTTTACCTTTTTCTTTCTTTATTTATTTATGATCAGTTGTGGCATGCGGTGGTGGTGAAAACTAACACTTTTGGATGCCTTGGGCATGCAGGGGAGATATCATCAGATAAAGTATTTGATGCATTTTAAGTCATTTTTGATGTAGCTCAAACGTGAAAATCAAGTCTAAATTTGGTAATAATTATCGATTGAAAATTATTATAAAGAAAAATAAGTGTAGAAAATGGATGCAGGCAGTCCAAAATTGTTAATATATGAAATACCTTTGCATTCATTGTTGCATCTCTGTACTTTTGTCAAGATTTAGTTCTTCAGTGTCCGTCTATCTTGTCTTGTTCTTTGTCCTGCTTCATAGTTGACTTGCATGTTTAAATTTTGGGGCTAAGATGTCAGCTAAGTGTAGAGCAGATCTGAATGAGTTTTTTCCAAGGTAAAATCTTGCGTACATGATTTTCAATCGGTGTCTTATATTGGAACCTAACATACTTGAAGGCTAGCTTGGTCCCCATAATTGATTTTCAAGTGGTGCATGATCATCAACAAGTGTTTCATTATATGATGGATTTGAGACCCTTGTTTAAAGAACTGATTTTTTTTTTCTTTATGCATCTCTTTGAAGTTGCACTTATGATTAACCGGTTAAATGCTTATCCAGTTATTGGAAGAATTGCATGAGAAGCAAAATCAAGAAGTGAAATTGCAAGAGGAATTGGAGGCCTTGAAAGATTCCTTGAGATCAGAGAAGCAAAACTTGGCAGAAGTAGAGTGTGATCGTGATAGACTTAAGTCATTGTGTGCTGAAAGGGACGCAGCTCTTCAGGTTAGTGTTATTAATCTGAGGCACATGTACTTTCTTTAATTACCATGTCTATTTTGCTAATGTTAAGTTTTGAGTTTTAGGCTGCATTATCAGAAAAAAGAAGCGTGGAAACAAGTTTGGCCAACCTCAGTAACTTTGCAGTAGAGAAAAATACCAAAAACAATTTAGTTGGAGCTGATAATCAGGTACAATTCCAAAAAAATAAAATAAAATGACTATTATGCTCTGGATTTGTGTGTAATTTGTTGCAGTGTTTTCTAGTCTGGACTCTGTTCTCATTAATACGATAGAATCATATTGCGTGCTTTATGATGTAGTAGTCAATTCGAACTGTGGATAACACAGGTGTTGTACAAGCTCCAGGATGAATTGAAACAGCGGAATGAGGAATTGCATGCAGCAGAAGAAAGGATGCAAAGATCAGCTAATGAAAAAATATTTCTCGAACAGAAGATCTCTAGACTCGAAAGGAAAGTTGAAGAGGTATTGATACCTTCTTGAATTTGTTAACCATCTATTGGTGACTTGTTGCTGCAAAATGGTTAATGTCACTGTTGGTCATAATGCAGATGGAAGTTATTGAGAAAAACCTTGAGCAGGAACGCCAATCCTTAAAGTTTCGAGTGATTGAACTTGAACGAAAACTGGAAACGGTCACACAAGATCTGGCCACGTCCAAATCAACTCTTGCAGTCGCGAATGCAGATTTGGCTGCATTGCAGAACAATTTGAAGGAATTAGAGGAACTGAGAGAAATGAAAGAGGTACATATGCTTTTGCATCAGGTTCTCTATTTCTGGTACATATGCAATTATTTTATGATTTGGTTAAATTTTCATGTATATTTTGCTTACTAAATTCATAAGTTGGAACATGCTTTCAGGACATTGACAGAAAGAATGAGCAGACTGCTGCCATTTTGAAGATGCAAGCATCTCAACTTGCTGAGCTAGAAGTGCTTTATAAGGAAGAACAAGTTTTGCGGAAACGTTTTTTTAATACTATAGAAGGTTGGATTGCCTCGAATATATTATATCAATGCCTACACAACAAAGTAAAAAATCACATCATCAGAATATGAAATAATGAATTAAAACATAATTGTCCCGCTTGTAATGCTCTTCATGATGCAGTCCTATGATTTTTTGAAATCCCTAGCAATTGATTAGGAGAACTTAAGGAAGGTAAAGTAAATAGCTAACAACTGTGGCATTTGATGTTGATTTGAATACTGTCAAATAACATTAAAATTATCATTATCTGATTTGTAGAACACTGTGACATCAGATTAGTTCATGCAGCCTTCATTAACTAAGATTTTGTTGGGTTAAGATGTAACTTGCTGTTATGAGAGTTTTAGCAGGGGCTGGTTGCAAAGAAAAAAACTGGAACCTCCAAGGAAAGAAGTGAAAGGCTAGAAATAAAAATGGAAAATTTTTGTAAAAGAGGGAAGAATGAGAGAGAGGAGATGTTGTGAGAAAAACATGTTAGGGGAGAGGCAGTAGCCACAAGTTTTCTTCCAAAACTGCAACACTTTCACAAACAAACTGTGTGAGCCTCTGCTTTATTAATCTTTTCCAAACATCATCATCAGTATTTTTTCCCGTGAATGAAAACTATATGCCTGATTACCATAAGCTAATGGAGTCATTTTCTTTGATGCATTTCAGATATGAAAGGCAAGATCCGGGTTTTCTGTCGGTTGAGACCTCTAAGTGAGAAAGAGATTTCTGAAAAGGATAGAGGCCTGCTTACAAGTATAGATGAATTTACAGTTGAACATCCATGGAAAGATGACAAAGCAAAACAACATATGTATGATCGAGTATTTGATGGCAGTGCTACTCAGGAAGATGTGTTCGAGGATACACGAGTGAGTTTGAATTTTATTCATTTATCAATATACTGCTTTAATTTTTAAGCTGGATGGAACCTTGTAAATAGTTTAGGATTCTTCAACTAACTCTTATTTAATTTTTTCTTTGTTGGAAATTGTGATGCAGTATTTAGTTCAGTCTGCAGTAGATGGGTATAATGTTTGCATATTTGCTTATGGTCAAACTGGTTCCGGGAAGACATTTACCATTTATGGCTCTGAAGGCAATCCTGGACTGACACCACGGGCCACTTCAGAACTTTTTAAAATTTTAAGACGTGATAGCAATAAATTCTCATTTTCATTAAAGGTAATTTGGTTTTAACATCAATTGTTCGGTACTGATAATGATGACAACTTATTCATATTCTATGGTGCGTCACTAAATTTTCATTAGCTAGATTTTTTATACTCCATTCATCCAAGGCACATGAGAGATTTTAATAATCAACATGAGTTGCTTGCTGGCTTGTCTATGTTGACCAGTCTCTGTCTTTGCATGCACGTATTCCTGCATGCATTTGCATCATTGCATGTAATATGTTTCTATTATCTCTGTTAGGCATTTAAAATCCATTTGAACCACCCTCACAAAGCTTTGTGCATTTGCATCATTGCGCATAATATGTTTCTACTAGCTTTGTTAGGCATTTAAAATCCATTTGAACCACGCTCACAAAGCTTTGTGCATTTGCATCATTGCGCATAATATGTTTCTACTAGCTTTGTTAGGCATTTAAAATCAATTCGAAACACTCCCACAAAACTGTGTGAAATGCACTCTTTATTATAAAAAAATTTGATCTTATTTGCAAAATGATGCAGGCATATATGGTGGAATTGTATCAAGATACACTTGTGGACCTTCTATTGCCAAAGAACATGAAGCGCTTAAAATTGGATATTAAGAAAGATTCAAAGGTGATTGCTATTTCAAAAAGTGAGATCTAATATTGTTAGTTTAGATCTTGTCTAGTTTGATTGATATCACTTTCGTTTCTTGGATCTCATGTATTATGTATTATATGATATTCAGGGTATGGTTTCTGTAGAAAATGTGACAGTTGTATCCATTGCTACATTTGAAGAATTACAAAGCATTATTCAGAGAGGATCTGATAAGCGGCATATATCCGGGACTCAAATGAATGAAGAAAGTTCGAGGTCTCATTTGATACTTTCAGTTGTTATTGAAAGTACCAACCTTCAAACTCAGTCTGTTGCAAGGGGAAAGGTATCTATCTAGTTATTCTTGAACAAATTATAAGCTGCTTCTATGTACTGAATGATTGGTGTCAGAAGCATAATGTACCTGTGCGTTGACTTGTTCTTCTTTCTTATGAGATGTGAAGACCCATGCTCATAGCTGCATCTAGAAATGTGATAGTATGTACAGCCCTGTTTGTTTTTGCGTTTTAAAAGCTCTTTTGAAAAACATTAATTTTTTATTTTATTTTTTTCTTTGTTTTAAATTAATATTTTTTAGTGTTTTTAAATCATTTTGATGCGCCGATGTCAAAATGATTTTTTAAAATTAAAAAAAAATATTATTTTGATATATTTCCGAGTGAAAAGCACTTTGAAAAGCAATAGCATGCGAGACTCACTCGTTGATGTCATCCTTGAGTTAAAGTTTATTTAGTGGGTTATTTGTGTGACCACATCTCAATATCATGTGCAGTTAAGTTTTGTGGACCTTGCTGGTTCAGAAAGGGTGAAGAAGTCAGGCTCTTCAGGTAGTCAACTTAAGGAAGCTCAAAGCATCAATAAATCACTTTCAGCCCTTGGGGATGTCATTAGTGCTTTATCTTCTGGTGGTCAACACATACCTTACAGGAACCACAAGTTAACCATGTTAATGAGTGATTCCCTTGGTGGTAATGCCAAGACGCTTATGTTCGTGAATGTATCTCCAGCGGAATCAAATTTAGACGAGTCATACAATTCTCTAATGTATGTTTCTGTCTTCCAAACATTCATAACATATCCATAATTGTTTTAATAGCTTGTTTTGTGATTCTTAATGTGAGATGTCTTATCCAAGATTAGTATTGGTTAGTTTTAAGATGATAGAATTAAAATACAACTGCAATTTATCTCATTAAATCTCTTCCAGTCTCTCATACATGTTTTTGCCTTGGTATCTCAACTTTTGCCATTTCAGGTATGCATCAAGGGTTCGATCAATTGTTAATGATCCAAGCAAAAATGTTTCGTCAAAAGAGGTTGCTCGGCTTAAAAAATTGGTTGCATATTGGAAAGAGCAGGCAGGTAAGAAAGGGGATGGTGATGATCTTGAAGAGATTCAAGAACAAAGACTGGTGAGAGAGAAGACAGATGGTCGTCATTCAATGTAGAGTATTTTGTTACCGGGGTTGAAATTTCACCTCTGAGCTCTGTTGATTTTGTAGATTTTTTTTCTTTGGCTTTTTGGTGACACTGGGATGACTGGAGTTTAACTAACTAAATTATGGATGGGTTCTGATGATCTCTAACAAATACCTTACCGAGGCTGAAGAGGTTGTAATTGGCCTAAAGGATTTGATTTGTATAGTCTGAATTGTTTGTATATAGTACTTGCACCTTTTTGTTGATAATACTTATCAATGAGTTGATAATATAACTAATTAATCCAAAATATCTTCTTCAGGCACGTGAGTGCTTAAAATCTTCTTTGATGTGGAACAGGTCCGTACCATGTTACCTTCATTAATGTCTTCAAAATTTAATCTGTCATTAACCTTTCATGTCTCTGCAACAGTTGGTTGCGTTACATTTTTTATTTATAAGACCTGTTTCTACGAGGATACCATTCATTCATTGGGAGTATATTTTCAGCAATATTGATGAACATAACGGAGACAGAGGTCATGGTCTTGTTATGGAACATGATAACGCAATCCTGCCTATTTTGATGTACTTGCTCACCTTTTAGTCAGTTCATCTTTGTTGGAAAATCTGAATATATTGCATGACTTAGATGTTCTTCCAAAACTTAAAATGAGAAGCACACCTTTATTACTGGCTTTTGTGAACTAGGAATTCCATTATTTCCTTCATGATCTATATGTAGAAAGATGAGATTAATTTCCAACTCATCTTGCCGAAATAGGGTTTTGGGTGACACCATATTATCTACTTCAGCTGATGCTGGCTGTTCTTGGAATCTCGTTAGGCAAGAATAAAGATGTCATTGTTTTGTTTTACATGAACATTTTGCCTTGCCTTCTCATATTTGTCGGGCACAAAATATGAAGTCTGCAACATGATGTCATTGTTTTGTTTTACATGAACATTTTGCCTTGCCTTCTCATATTTGTCGGGCACAAAATATGAAGTCTGCCTGCCTAAACAAAGCAAAGCTTTTATGTGTAAGCACATAAGCATCAATGCCGTGCAATAACACAACTTACTGAAACGATGAAGAGGTCTCTATATATTTCGAGAAATGAAACACAATTTCACAGGTAAACATGGGTAAGAGTGGTGTCCCAATAATTGATCTGCATGAGTTTCCAGGACAGTATGAGAAACTGAGGAGAGCATGTGTGGAGTGGGGCTGTTTCAGGATTGTGAATCACAATATCTCTTTGGCCCTCATGGCAGATATGAAGAGGGTTGTGAGGTCATTGCTAGACCTGCCCTTTGATGTCAAAAAACGCAACATAGATGTCATAGCTGGGAGTGGCTACATGGCACCAAGCAAAGTCAACCCTCTTTATGAGGCTTTAGGACTTTATGATATGAGGTCTTCTCAAGCCGTGGAAACTTTCTGCTCCCAATTGGATGCCTCTCCTTACCAAAGGTAAAATTCCTTTCATTTCTATAGTATTTTCGACTACTCTTCACTTCATTTTCATTGAAGTTTCTTAAAGTCTTCAGCTTTGAATAAACAAATTGACTGATAGAAGGTAAAATGGGAATTACCATCATTATTACTGGAGAAAGCATTCTGGATACTTTTTCTTCGCATTTTTTTGGGGTTGAGATGATGTCTGACCCCGGGAAAAGAAAACCACTCTTAAGGTAGAGGAATACGTGGAAAATCCTATGAATCAGTAGATTTTGAACTCATGCAAAATCCTTATCATAGAGAGATGTACTATATCACTTTCTTAATTTGGGATTGTTGTTTCCAGAGAGGTTATCGAGATGTATGCTAAGGCAATTCATGGGGCGGCCATGGATATAGCGCGAAAGTTGGCTGAGAGTATGGGGTTGAATGGTGATTTGTTCGGGTCATGGATTTCCCAGTTCAGGATCAACAAGTATAGCTTCACCCCTGAAACTATAGGCTCGTCTGGAGTCCAAATACATACAGATTCTGGGTTCCTGACTATCCTTCAAGATGATGAAAATGTTGGTGGACTTGAAGTGATGGATCCATCTGGTGTGTATGTCGCAGTTGATCCTTCACCAGGCACCCTCCTGGTAAATCTTGGAGACGTTGCTACGGTAATTACAGAGTTCCTGCATTTGGTTGCCTTATTATTAGTACTAGATTGACTTCTTAGTTTTAAGCTGCTAGAGATAAGTTTGATGTTTGGTAAACTTCTTGTTGATGTGATTAAGGCATGGAGCAATGGAAGGCTTCGTAACGTGCAGCATCGAGTGCAATGCAAGGAAGCCACAATTCGGATCTCAATCGCTTCATTCCTGGTCGGTCCCAAGGACGAAGTGGAAGCTCCGCCGGAACTTGTGGACTCTGAACACCCACGTCTCTTTGTCCCTTTCACATATGAAGATTATAGAAAGCTCAGACTTACCACAAAATTGGAGGCTGGTGAAGCCCTTGAACTTAAACGCATCCTGTCCTAAAAAATAAAGGAGCAAGCAATCTGCAGGCTGTAGGACTGCTGAACTTGCGTAGAACACAAAATAAATTGGGATGCCTATATCTCTAGTTTTACCTTTCTAGTATGGTAAAGAAGAATCTCTCAGATTCTGACATTACCTAAACAAATGAAATAAGATTATGATTTCTAATAAACCAACAAAATTATGCTTCATTCTCCAAATATTGCAAGTGTTCATGTTCTTGGTCTTAAACAGAAAGTGGGGAACACTTTATCTCAAAGAATTTTAGAAACAGGAAGATTATAATGTTCTTATAAGCTCTGAACATGAACGACCAAGCTAATGAACTCAGCCCTCCGGAAATTTTTGTCTAAATAGCATGTTTAGGGTTTCCTTTCTGTCTGAACTACCACAGTTCTCAGGAAGAACAGATTTGGTCATGTTAGGAAAAACCACAGTATTTACTGCAGGTTTAGGGAGCTTACAGTCTTGTGATTATAGAT
>Ga0325404_1003086_pt1 | contig 17797 bp, 9 predicted proteins | sample PopdelMetagenome_18_FD_205664 | JGI IMG/M metagenome (GOLD analysis project Ga0325404, IMG submission 205664) | Populus deltoides microbial communities from Bellville, Georgia, United States - Xylem-Control-R1 | ecosystem: Host-associated > Plants > Phyllosphere > Stem > Wood/Secondary xylem... | reverse complement strand
GTAAGTTCATCGGTGATCATTTGTATATTACCGACAAAATTAAATCGTTAGAAATTTACATATAACAATGGCAAGTCTTGTAATTTTGTCTAAACTCTCTGGAACTTTTCAAGACACTTAGTTCGTCAGTAATTCCATTTCTAATTGTCATTGGCAAAGTTCTGTAATTCAAGGTCATTTTGTTTGTAATTCAAGGTTCGTCGGTAATTATATTAGTATTGTATTTAATATTTTTAAGAAAAGAATAAACAAAAAAAGAAAAAATTCAAAAGAATCAAACTAAAATAAAAAAAACCAATAATTTAAAAAATATTATTGAATACAATTTACCTAGTGGACAAAAGCTGGAAGAGAAGGAGGAGGAGGATCTTTGCCGAAACTAAATGGGCGATAAGGGAGACCACATGTACCAGTAAGGGTTGACAACATCTACTCAAGGACATTCACTTTATCCTTTAAGTCAGTGTCAATGACCTAAGTTGGACCATCTTAGCACTATGTCAAGTCTTCTGAGCTTGAAATTGTTCTCGTATAATCACCTGAACAACCAGAGATTACTGGCTCGAACCTGATTTTAAGGAACCAATGGTTGATACATTACAGCTCGCAGGCATATCCTCATCCATAATGACGAAGATATCATAAACTCGATTTCTATCAAGTCCATTAGAGGATCTAGCCTCCAACCACAAATCATGATCGAGTTCTAGATGGATAGAAAGATTGTCCTTGTGTCTCTCTTTCAATCAAGTGTTATATGTTCCTTGAAAAAAATTCAGCAAATTTTAAAAAAAATAACTTAAAAAAATTATTAAAATCCAACTTATCATGAACTTTTGAGCTTGGTTATTAATGAGTTGCTACACCCCTTTCTAATGGTCCTTATTTTGTATGTGAGTTTTAACAAAAAGCTTTATTGATCTTAGATTGTGTCTAAGCACCGTAGCCTACAAAAGGAAGCTACCATTAGCTAAATATTCTCATATAAACAACAATTAAAAAAAATTATCTTACAAAATAGAATCTTACCATTTGTTTTGCATTCAATAGAAATATAATGGATTCGTTAATGTATGTGGTAATGGAACCATGAATCTCCTTGTTTTGGTTCTCTGCACCGGATGACGACCGCCGCATGAAACGCTTAGATGTCATGTGCTAGATATAAGCATCCTAAATAACCTTTGAGACATGTGGAGGTTTGAAATCTCCCTGTTAATTTTTCATGCGTGCTCTAATCAGAAACCATCACATACACAGGAAAATAATTGATAGTCCACATCAAAACCATCTTAATCTAAAAATTATGTTTCCTAAAGACATCATACATCAAAGTCTCGGGTGACAACAATTGATTCAACTCATCAATCAATGGTCGAAGATAAACATCTATATTCCTACCCAGACTATTAGGACTAGGTATGACCGTGGATAAGAATATGAACTTCGGCCCTATAAACATCTCTGATGGCAAGTTCTAAACCATGATTATCACCAGTCAACAAGAATATAATGCAACAAATGACCCAAATGGATTGAATCCATTTATACATAACCCAACACGTATATTTTATGGTTCTATTGAAAACTTAGGATATACCCTATTAAACTACTTTCAGGCTTCACCATAAGAAAAGTGCATCATGACTTCATCCACTGCATCATGTGAATAATACTATGTCATGTGCTCAACAATCTTTAGAGAGATGAATAACCTTTGCAGTCTAGGACTGATTGAGAAGTATTTTAGTTTTTTTATGTGCGATAAGAGTCTTTTCCTGCTAGTTCTAGGTTTATACTGAGCATGCCTATAAGTTCTACACTTGGTTAAATCTGCATTTTCAAAATAGTACAAGTTGCAAAAGATTGGACACATATTAATTTTTTAATATCCTAAACAAAGGGATTTCACATGAATTTAGCAATATAGAAATTCTCTTTAAACCTATTCTCTTCGGGTAAAATGTTTTTTTGCCTATTTGATAATTTTATTGTAATTGATCTTAATCAGCCTATGATCTGACTTGATAGTGAACACTTGTGCAACGACCAATAATTTACTGTGATTTATATATTTATACCATAATGGTTAATCAAAGTCTTTCAAAATTTCAAAAAACCTGGTTGCATCTGCATTTGATTCTTCATCCATGATTGAACATTCACCTGCATAACCTTGATTCATTATCATTGCATCCATAATCATATTCCTATAATAATTACTATTATTATCTACAACTCCTTACACATTGCTAAAACTAGAAGTTGACCCAACCATCCTTTCTACCATGGTCTCGTAAGAAATATATGGTTCTCTGTGTGCAAACCAACAAAAGTATTTTTCCATGAATCTTTTTTATAGAAGATGCATCGTAGCAACATATGAATCGAGAAACTTTTTACTTTTACACCTCTTACATGAATATTTAATACCGCATATATTAATATTTTTCGGATTAGATAGTGTGTAATTAATAAAATTCTAAACCTCATTACAATAATTCATCATGCGCAACTCTTCAGGTGAAACTCGATACATACAAAAACAACCATCCATTACTTATATGAAACTTATATAGAATATTGTGACACCATGTTTTAATTAATAATGTTAACAAAAACAAATTATTAATACTCAGTTAATTAGCTATCATTAGTTGAATTTAAAATGATTCAATCTATTTTAATAGTCCCTTTAATGATTATCAATATTCTTCAAAAAATTTCAAATACCTCTAAATTTATCTAAATTTTCAACTTAATGATAAAATCGATAAAATATGGAACATACTCATTAAATAACTCATTATTTATATTATAAAACATTTAAGCTACAAAATCAAACTCAGTTTCATCAAATGACAAACAAATATAGTTTTTTAAAATCTCAAATAAACCCTTACATGTACAAATAATACATTCATATAACAAATTTCTATAAAAAAAAAATATAAAACAAGTAAACACACAAACAAACTACATATACTACATAAAAATACCAATATTTTAACATAAAAAATGGATAGTTTTTGTTTACTTGATGTAGCGAATCTTTAAAAAAAAATTGAACTAGAAAATAGATATTGGCAGAGTGAGTGTTAGTGGCTGGATTTGTGACAAAATAGGGGGAAGGTGTTGTTTTCTGCAGAATAAAACATATGAAGAAGAAGAAATGAGGGAAGGGGAAAGAGAAGTAATCTGTTAGGTTATAACTTAAATATTACTAACAGATTCGCCGACAAGTATCAACGATGATTATATTTCATTGGTAATTTTATTTGTAATACGGACACGTCATATTTTCATTTTTTTTATTTCTTGATTTCTAACAGTAATTCCTTTGGTATTTATCGATAGAAACATCGATGTCATTTTATGTCGGTAAATGTCACCATAATTTATCGATGTACTTTTTCTATCAGTATTCCTATTTTTATTTGACAAATTAATAGATGGTGATTTTATAATAATAAAATAATAATAATAATAATGTTTTATTTGTTGTTTGAATAAATAATTATGTAATTCTATATTTTATAAGTGGGTCAAACTGTAATTATTACCTATATAATTCTTTAAAGGTACAAAGAAAAGACAAAATATGAAATGGTTTTTTTTCCTTGTCTATTGAAAGACTTTTTGCATTACTGTAATTTTTTAGTATCAAAATGTATATGTGCATTCGTGTGTAAGGTATCTATGTATGTGTGGAGTGTGTTAGCATATCTTTTCCCATCCAATTAACCCAAAAAAAATAAAAAGACTGTGATCCATACTTCCATAGTCCATACCATAGACTATATTTTTGTAACATGTGAGGGTTAGAAAATCATCAATAAATTATTAAAATTAAAGTTTTTAAACCTAATTTAATGGTCAATTCAGTCAAAAACAGAGTTGTATATTTTAACCACATCACCAAGTTATCTCAACAAACCTCTGTATGTATATATATATATATATATATATATATATATATATATATATATATATATCAATTAAAATGACATTGTTTTTATTAAAAATAATAAATAAATCATCATCTATATTTAAAAATAATTATGTTGGTATATATTAAAAATTAGCAACAAAACTACTAGGAAATATCTAAAGCAACAAATCTAACTCCTTTTAACCATTTGAAATCATCATCGTGACCATAATTATTAGGAAAACCGTAATAAAATTGTAAAGTAATATAAATATAGAGCATCGAAAATAGCCCTAGATCGAAGTACATTTACACAAGTGTGTAGCAAGGAGAGAATTTTGTGAAAGGGGCCAAAAGGCACACCTTAAAATAACAATCAAACCTTCATGTCATGTCATGGAGTGCCAAGAATCGGAGTATAACAACCAGGAAAGCAAAGCCAAGGCCAAAGAAAACGGTTTCATTTATATTTTTATCTGTCATTTACTATCATCATCCCATTTTCTTCTCCTCTTATTCTGCTACTAAAACCCTCATCGTCGTCGCACCAAATCCTCAGCAGAAGATTTCCTGCTCGTGCATGTGTCCAACATATGAAGGGACTCTTCAAGCCGAAACCCCGGACTCCCATGGAGCTTGTGCTCCAAACACGTGATCTTCTCATCTTTCTTGACCAGAATACCGAAACTCGAGAACGCAAGCGCGAGGAAAAGGTACGTTCAGTATGCACTGGTTATTCTTTCTTTCTCAATTTTTTTAGATCGGTATCTTATGGAAAATTAATAATGATGAGCAGATGTCTGAGCTGAGCAAACAGATTCTGGAGATGAGGATAGTTTTATTTGGGAATGGATAAGCAGAGCCGAATCCTGATGCATGTGCGCATTTGGCTCGGGAGTTATTTAAGCATGATACGTTCCGCCTTCTCGTTGTTTGTCTTCCAAAACTCAACTTGGGGGTAAGCTCATCAACCAAATATATATGCTTTCTTTAATTATTATTATTATTATTATTATTATTATTATTATTATTTTTTTATGATTGATGAGACCGGTTTTGTGGGTTTCATGAGCACCCTTTGTTAATTTCAGGCACGTCAAAATGCTACTCATGTTCTAGAAATGTTTCACCGTCCTTCATTCATTTGACAGCTGATATATATACAAGAATGTGGAGAGACTTTTGGCTACAATTTTGCTAACCCAATCAGCCGAGTATCTCCTAAAATACAAATGCTATAAATAAAAGATTTATTTACATATTCTAATACACCCCCGTAGTCGAAACTGGAGGTGGTCGAATGTTGAGACTATTTCTAAAATCATCAAATAGTTGCAATGGAAGTCCCTTAGTGAAGATGTCAGCAATCTGATAACGCGAAGGGACGTGGAGAACTCGAATTTGACCACGAGCAACTTTCTCTCTTAAAAAATGTATATCCATCTCAATATGCTTAGTGCGTTGATGTTGAACTGGGTTACCGAACAAATACACCGCACTGACATTATCACAATATACTAAAGTGGCTTTCAGAATAGGACAATGTAGCTCTAAGATTAAGTTTCAAATCCAACAAGATTCAGAAACTACATTAGCTACCCCCATGATACTCAGCCTCAGCGCTAGATCTGGACAAGGTCGGCTGTCTTTTTGCAGACCAAGAGATTAAGTTGTCCCCAAGATATACACAATAACCCGAAGTCGATCGTTTGGTGTCTGGACATCCACCCCAGTCGGTGTCGGTGTAGGAAATGAGTTTATGAACTGAAGAGGGATAAAGGTGGAGACCAAAGTCGACAGTACCCTTAATGTAGCGAATGATACGCTTCAAAGCAGACATGTGTTTAGTCCTGGGGTCATGCATAAACAAACAAATTTGCTGAACAGCATAAGAAATATCCGGTCTTGTAAATGTCAGGTACTGTAAGGCGCCAGCAAGACTACGATACTCAGTTGGATCATGATAAGAATTACCTGAAGAGATACTGAGTTTTGCTTTCGTGTCCACTAGTGTAGGAGATGGGTTAGAAGAAGACATACCAGCCCGCTCAATGATTTCCTCGGCATATTTTTTTTGGGAAAGAAAAAGACCTCCTGAATGTCTTGTAACAGAGATGCCCAAAAAATAACTTAGGGGACCCAAATCTTTCATAGCAAACTCAGAACCAAGCTTAGACATGTTGGATTGACGAAGAGCAGCTGAAGATGCAGTAAGAATAATGTCATCCACGTAAAGAAGAATATATGCCATATCGTTGCCATGACGATAAATGAATAAAGAATGATCTGAAATACTGTGAGAGAAACCCAATTTAGCCACATAATCTGCGAAACGTTGGTACCAAGCACGAGGGGCTTGCTTAAGCCCATAAAGGGACTTCTTAAGCAAGCAGACATAACTAGGTGTTCTGAACTTCGGAAGCCAGGAGGTTGATGCATATAAACTGTTTCCTCGAGATTCCCATGCAAAAAAGCATTCTTTACATCCAACTGATGAAGACACCAAGATTTAGATAAAGCAATACTTAGTATCGTTCGAATAGTGGTCGGTTTGACCACCGGACTAAAGGTCGCACCACAATCAATACCCGTTTGCTGACCTGCACCATCACCGACAAGGTGAGCTTTATACCGCTCAAAGGAACCATCAGATTTCTTTTTATGCTTGAAAATCCACAAACTTCGAATGATATTAGCATTAAATGGATGGGGTACCAAGTCCCACGTCTTATTTTCAATAAGAGCATCATATTCGTCTTTCATGGCCATTTTCCAATTATGATCACGGAATGCATTAAGGGGATTTGTGGGCAATGGAGAAATGGAGTTATCGGATGAGGTATGAAGATTAAGGATTCGGCGGGGCTTAATTTATGAAATGGTCCATTATCATACTCCCCGCCATTGTCACATTGGAAACATTTGATTTCCCTTTCAAATTGTGCCTTAACATGAGTATAAAATGATAGAAAAATGGAATGCACTTGAGATTTAGTGGCAATTGGAGAGGTCCATAGAAAATTCATGAAATCATCAAGAAACAAAACATAATAGCGATGACCACCCGAGCAAAGAGTAGGTGATGACCAAATATCACTATGCACAATATCAAAAGGCAAAGAGGTATATGAGAGAGAGTCATAAAAAGGTAATTTAACTTGCTTCCCAAGAGGACATGAATGACAAACAAAATTATCTTGAAATTCATTGCAAACAATTAAATTGTTTTTATGAAGAGAGCTTAAAACAGGAGCTCCTGGGTGTCCTAAACGAATATGCCATAATTCAGGAGACAAAACGGTAAAAGATGATGGTGGTGAGATTCCAATGGGTGTTCTTGTGGTAACTGGATATAGGTCACCTGAGCTGTTACATCTCAGTAAAGGCATCCCCGTTTGAAAATCCTTCACAGAAAAATCGAAAGGATTAAATTCAACAGAAGCATCATTGTCAATGATAAATTTCCTCACAGAGACAAGATTTTTAATCAATTTTGGGGCATGCAAAACATTATTCAAAGAGAAAGAAGGGTTGGGGTTAGGTAGTAAGGCATTTCCACAACCAATAATTGGAATAGTATGACCACTACCAACAGTAATATTATGATTGTTGCTCATATTGAAATAAGACGTAAGATTACCTCCGTTTGCGGTCATGTGAGATGTGGCTCCGGTGTCCATGTACCATTGCTCGGCAGGAGGAGTAATTGAGAGTGTATGCATAGCTGTTTGAATGTCGGTTGGAGCATAAGATGACTGGGCCTGTTGTGGCCTGGGCCTAAGAAGGCCTGTCTGACGTTGAGAGCTGGGCTGGTGAGACAAGTGGTTTGCCATTGGGTATGGGCATGGGGGCGTAGCCCAAGGTTGCCACGGCCCAGCCCAAGGAGGAAAAGACCATTGCTGCTGTTGTGAGGACATTGGCTGCCAGGGTGTAGTGAACTGTTGCTGGTGCAACTGGCCTCCACGACCATCACCCCTTCCTCTGCCTTTGCTACTACGGGCACCACTGCCACCTCCTATGCTATTACGGGTGGTGGAGCTTCGGTTGGAAGTGTGAGTGGGACGGTGGTGGAATGGATTTCCAGCCATGTGGCCACTGGAATGGGCAACTGGAGAGACAAAGAAGGCAGAGTTGGAGGAGGTCTGGGCAGCCTTTTTCGTCCTTGCCGTCTCCTCCAAAACCATCATAGACTGTGCTTTGTAAAAGGGGGGAAGAGAATCACCATGACGAATCTGGGAACCAACACTAGCATAGGCATTAGTTAAACCCGAAACAAGTTGAAGAACCAACCTTTCATTTGTTACAGGAGATCCAACATTTGACAGCTGATCCGAGAGGGACTTAAGATGTTGACAGTAGGATGAGGCATCTGCAAAATGCTCCTTTTGAACCTTTGAAAATTCTTGTTCTAGATAGAGAGCCCTAGAGTTTTTATTGTCCGAGAAAATGTCCCTCAATCGGTTCCATGCAAGTGCAGCGGTGGAGTCACGTTTAAAGGATGGTGTTGAGAAGATCTTTAGAGATAATGCCATAAATCCATTGTAGAACAATGGCATCAACACGGGACCAGATGTCAGGGTCCGTGTCTTGAAGAGATGTGTCCTGCTTCATCGTTGCTGCTGAGGGAGGAATGATATGATCAAGAACTTGATAAGCCCTAGCATGGATTTTAAATAGCTCCGACCACGTAATGTATTGACCCTTTTCAATGTCTAAGGTGACTTTGATGAAGGTGTTGATGTTGGATGCTGCAAGAGCAGGATGGGAGGGATGAGGTCTGGGAGATTGTCTGGGAGGAGGAGAAGAGGGAGAGTTTGCTGGGTCGGATGTGTGTTCTGTCATGGTGTTTTTGGTGAGGCAGTATTGAGATGGGAAATGGGAGATGGTAGAAAGATAGAGCGGCTGGAACGACAACTAGGGTTAAAAGGAGGAGATAGCCTAGATGCGCTCTGATACCATGAAAGAAATAGAAATGTTTCGCTGTCCTTCATTCATTTGACAGCTGATATATATACAAGAATGTGGAGAGTCTTTCGGCTACAATTTTGCTAACCCAATCATCCGAGTATCTCCTAAAATACAAATGCTATAAATGAAAGATTTATTTACATATTCTAATAACGAGTTGGTGGGCGGTTGATTGCTTCCGAGTATTTGGAAAATAATTTAGACCTTATGGATGTTTTACTCCCTGGGTCAACCAAAAATAAATAAATAGACTTTTGCTGTCAAGAAACAATACTTGTGGTTGTGATGTGTTAATGTTTTTTTTTTTTTTTCCTTTACTAATTTCCTACTAATGTATGAAGATGGTGACATTGCTCTAACTTATGGTGCAATTTCGAGGGAGTGCATTCGTCATCAGATTGTGGCTAGGTAAGTTATATGATTTGGATTTTTGAGTATTTGACTCTGAAATCTTATCAGCAATGGTCAATGATGAATGTTTTCATTAGCTATGTGTTTACTGGCTAAGGTTCAGATTTTGTCCCTGGTCAGTTTGTTAGTCTTTAGAGACAATATTGGAAGGTTAATTATAGTTGAAATGAAGGCTGGATTCTTTTGCTGCAGAAAACTGAGGTGCTGATCTTGTTGTTGCTTATTGTAGGAAATTTCTAGGCATAGATGGCCCTCTTAAATGCATATTATCGTTCAGATTATATTCAAACTAGTAATTACTACTTGGTTTTGCCTTGCAATCTAAGACGTAGTAGTCCAGAAAGCTCATGAAGATACGAAATGCCTCCATCATAATAATAGGAAACACAGAACATAGCTAGGAGGTAATCGATCACTAACTTTTCCTGCCACATCTATTTTTTACCTGTCCGAAACTTGTAGCACAAAGTTGTAGGCATTTTGTCTTTCTTCCCTCAAATAGAGAAAGTGAAGTAAATTTAGGACATCATAGGTGTATACCAAGGGTAGCCGTGTTAACATTTTTCATTTTTAATAATTTCTGCATAAGCACAATTAACGTGATTTATTTCAATAAATCTTATTGATTTCTCAGGTACGTATTGGGATCAGAGTACATGAAGAAATTTTTTACCTACATACAAATTCCAAATTTTGACATAGCATCAGATGCTCAGTCAACTTTTAAAGTATGTTGAACAGCTCTTTTACTTATTTATGTTCTTACATCTAAAATTGATGTGCGTATCGTGCAGGCAGAAAACTACTGCTTGTATTCTTCAAAGACTAAGAGATTACCTATTTGATGTAACATAAGATCCATTCATGCATTTTTTTCTCATCTATCTTAGAAGCCTTGGCAGCTGCTCTTACCATCAAAATATTTATGTAAATGATAAATTTGCAGGATTAAGAACTTCAGGATAAGTTTGTATCAGGAACATAATTTCTACTAGTCCTTACATGTGTTCATTGAAACCTGAGCAGGCAAAAAACCTTCGACCTCCACAATAACCATAGTTTCTTCTTCGTTTTACTGTCTTCGCTATCTTCTACCTGTGGAGTTGGGATCAAGCTTCTAGCGCAAATGGCCTACCATTTATCTATCCATCATCCTATGGCCTTGTCAGGTTTAACCAGAATGTTGTGTTTGGATTTCTTGATGCATGCAATAACTTATTTATCTACAATCCACACTCGGATTATGTTTTAATATGTCAGTTCTATCAATAATCAGTATATTTGCCTAATGTTGTGCGTGGACTTGTTCTTTTGTACTATTGTTCTTCATATGTTTCTAATTTTAAGAGTATGATCACTGACCCACTGCCACATTTTCACAGGAGCTCCTGACAAGGCATAGATCAACTGTTGCAGAATTTCTTTCTGCAAATGATGACTGGGTAAGTAGTTTAATCAATATCTCCTTTCTAGTCCAGTGAGGTTTACCTATTTACATATATTACAGCAACTTGTAAAGTCTTCTCAAAGAACATGAATAGTGGATGATCCAATACAGCAGAGTGTCAACTAGTTTCACTGCTAAAATCAACAGCACTTAAGACATTGAACTGGAGGTAGATTCAGAGATATTTCATTATTGCCATCCATCCCTTACATGTTCATAATACTGATCTTATTAAACAATATTGTTCCTAGGATCAGTGAAACTTCATAAACAAATGATGTGAACTTGTCTAAGATTTATTGCTGGATTAGAAAGATCACCCTTCATCAATGACAGAGCCAGCTAAAAGTTTAACTGGTTGAGTTAGTTAGCAAGAGGTTTTCATTTACAAAGGAGAGGTTCGAACAGAGACCTCTTGGGAGAAAAAGGATACTAATGATAGTTGAGCCACATCTCATTGGCAAGCAAGAGCTTTTAAAGCTTTTCATCTGAAAAAGGATGGCATTGTAAAAAGGAGGCCGCTGACAGCTCAGAACAGACTCTGCTTGAGGCATTGGAATGGCAGTTCTATCATTCATCCCTCACATGTTCATAATACTGATGCATTGGAATGGCAGTTCTATCATTCATCCCTCACATGTTCATAATACTGATCCTATTATAAATTGTTGTTGCTAGGATCAACGGAGCTTCTTTAATAGCAGCTGTGAAATTGTTTACAAATATATTTCTGGATCAAAGATCGTACTGTAAGGCATTCTAATTAAAAGATCAACTAATTGAGTTATTTAGATGAGCTTCTTAAGCTTATTCATCTGAAGAGGACGGCGTTGTAAAAAAGAGGATGCTGATTACTCATACCAGAGAGCATTAATGACAACCATAGGCATTGCTTATAATTTATGCTTGCAAAAATGCCAGTTTGAAGTGGTATCAGACAATCTGTAGAATTATAAGACCAAAGTAATTGGCATGGATGTCACTTGGAGATGATAAATACTTACCCTGTATAATCTCCATGTTTGATGGTGTGATTAAACATAACATAACACCTAGTTACTTACCTTTTTCCTTCCATTTTGTTAGTGATTAATTCCTATTACCAATATCTTACGTGACAACAAATTTTCCCTTGTTCCAGTTTTTCCAAGGATACAATTCACAATTGCTACAATCTCCCAGTAACATAACCAGAAGGCATGCTGTCAAGGTAATACAAGATTCACAGGAGCAATCTACATTTTGCATCATTTGTTGATTTATATTTTTTATGATAAAATCATCTTCGTCCAAATTTATTTATATTGATTTTCTATATATAAAAAAAAAAATTACAGTAGTATATGTCTAAATCCCATTGCTGGGAAGTAATAAGCTCAAATATTTGAAAGCAACTATAAGCATGAAAAAAAAAAAGTGAAAGGGGAAAATCCTTTTTAATTTTATTTTCTCTGAAGGCTTTCCTTTATTGTTTTTTCCCAAAAAAAAATCAGAGATATTTGTTAAGGAGAAATAGAATACAACATCTTTTCTGACTAGCATATAATGTGCTTCAGCTGTTGGGAGACATGTTACTTGACCGCTCAAATTCTGCTGTGATGGTTCGGTATGTGAGTTCTTGGAGAACATGAGGATCTTGATGAACCTTTTCAGGGTATCTCTCTCTCTCTCTCTCTCGCCCCCTCCCCCTCTGATTTACCATATTTGCACACAGCATGTGCATGTGTTTGTATAAAATCTTAGTACTTCTATGCCACTATAAATCTTGGTTCCTTCATTTGCAGGATTCAAATAAGACAATACAACTGGACACGTTTCATGTGTTCAAGGTAGTGTAGTAAGATATTTGGATATTGTAGATATTTTGTCTGCTTTTATTGATCTGTCATATTTTAATTAACCTTTTGTAAACGATAGTTATTTGTAGCAAATCAAAAAAAGCCTCCTGAGATCATCAGTGTACTTGTTACAAATAGAAGCAAGCTTCTTAGGTTTCTAGGCGACTTCAGCATTGATAAAGGTGAAAGTGATATAATTAGAAAACGAAGTTCTGAAGTTTGTAGTCCTTGTTACCTTGTACTAGATTGTTAATGAAAACAAGGATATTAATTCTGCTTAATTATTTCAGAGGACGAACAATTTGAAGCTGACAAAGCTCAAGTCATCAAAGAGATTGCCACTCTAGAAATCATCGGTGAGCGCTCATGCACAGATGCAGATGATTGTGAGGTTGAGTCTTAAATTGCCCTTAAATTAATGTGGAACAATAAATAATAAATAATAAAGTTAAAGTAAAAACAGAAAGAAGCTTTAGAAAAAAAAGAAGCTGAAGAAGAAAAAAAAAGGGATTGGAAATATGCAAAGTATGCAAATTTTTCATTAATCATCAAAACTATCTTTCAAAATCACAGAAAAACATATAAATAGTAAACCCTAAAACATCCAGTTATTGGGCTCGGCCTATCAAATCAAACTGTTTAACATAAATAATAAAATAACAATGAGCAGGCCTAAATGGGCTAAATAAATAAAATAACAATAAAATGAGCCCAAATGGGTTTAGTCTCCCAACCAAAGCGTGACAGGTTGGGCCATCCTACGTCGTCTCCATCCATATACTCGTGTAGTTTGTGGTGTGGGTCTGGTGTCCCCACCAACTCTCCCGGGTTTAGAGAAACTCGACCCCGTCGAGTGTAGTACTGGCCGACTCTGATAGTACTCCTAAAGATCTGGGTCAAGCTGCTGTAAAGTATCTCTAGTAATCCAAGTGCAATCCGAGTCAGGTCGACCCACCCAACGAACTAGAAATCGTTGAATCTCACCATTCTTGTTAAAAACAACTTGTTTATCCAGAATAGCATCAATATTATCTTTTTGTGCTGATGTCAAGGTGAAAGGGATAGAGGTTTCAATAGGATCATCAGAAGGGGAGTTAAATGGTATCTCAAATGGATCATCTGGAATAGGAAGTGGTTTGTGGTATGCAACTAGATCCTCAATATTAAATGTAGAGCTAACGCCAAAATCATATGGTAAATCAAGAACATAAGCATTTGGACCAACCCGTTGTAGCACTTTGAAAGGTCTAGCACTACGTGCATGTAATTTTCGATTAGTTCCCGAAGGAAACTGCTCGGGTCTAATCCGTATCATAACATAGTCTCCCACATTGAACTCATTATGTCGTCTATGTAAATCAGCTTGAAGTTTATATTGCGCATTACTTACTTGAATTTGTTTAGTGATCTCAATATGCAAATCCTAAATTCTATGTGCAAAAGACTCGGCTGACTCAGACACTTTAGCATGAATGGACATGGGAAGAAGGTCTAAAGGTTTCCTAGGCACATAACCATGTACAACTTCAAAGGGACTCATGCCTAGTGACCTATTGATAGAGCTATTATAGGCAAACTGGGCCGTAGGAAGAATCAGATCCCAATTCCGATTATGATCACTCACTAGACACCTTAAAAGGTTGCCCAAACTCCTGTTAACCACCTCAGTTTGACCATCAGTTTGGGGGTGGTAAGCAGTAGAAAACTTCAATTTGGTTCCCACCATATGCCAAAGGGTTTTCCAGAAATAACTTGTGAATCTAACATCCCTATCCGAAACTATGGTTTGGGGAAGACCATACAACTTGACAATCTCATCAAAATAGAGTTTTGCAACTTTGGAAGCATCTGTGGTCTTAGTACAAGGAATAAAATGGGCCATCTTAGAAAAGCGGTCGACAACCACAAAAATAGAATCATGTTTCTTTGCAGTACGTGGAAGCCCCAGCATAAAATCCATGCTCACATCTTGCCAAGGACAAGTAAGAACGGGCAATGGGGTATAAAGACCAGTATTTTGTTTTCTATGCTTAGCTAGTTGGCAAGTTCGACATTGACCTACCAATTTAGCGGCATCTCTTTTCAAACTAGACCAAAAGAACTGGCGTTCCACTTCTTCGATGGTTTTATTCCTTCCAAAATGTCCTGAGAGACCTCCAACATGAATCTCCCATATCAAAAAATCACGCACGGATGTTTTCGGGATACAAAACTTATTATCCCGAAATAAGTATCCATCTTGGAGGTGATAACCATTTATAACACGGTAATTCTCATCCTTCAATGTCAAGTATATTTCTCCAAATTCTGAGCAAGATTCATACTCCTCTTTAAGTCTCTCAAATCCTGTGACTTCAACACTCATTACAGATAACAGCGTTACCCGACGACTCAAAGCATCTGCAACCTTATTCTCTATTCCAGATTTATGTTTCAAAACAAATGAGTATGCTTGCAAATATTCAACCCAATGACCATGCCTATGATTAAGCTTCTTTTCAGAGTTAAGATAGCGGAGGGCCTCATGGTCGGAGTAAAGAACAAACTCCTGTAGTAACAAGTAATGGCGCCAATAACGCAAGGCTTGAACCACCGCATAAAACTCCTTATCATAAGTTGAGTATTTTTGTTTTGCCTCATTAAGTTTCTCACTAAAGTAGGCTATAGGGTGACGTTCCTGACTAAGTACCCCACCTATACCGACTACCGAAGCATCACATTCTACTTCAAACACTTTAGTAAAATCAGGTAGCCACATTACTAGGGCCTCCGTTATTTTCTTCTTAACCTCCTCAAATGCCCTATTAGCTCTTTTACTCCATTTAAACTGACCTTGTTTCAAACAATCTGTAATAGACGACATGATGGTGCTAAATCCCCTTAATAAAACGACGATAGAAAGTCGCAAACCCATGAAAACTACGAACCTCATGAATAGTCTTAGGTTCAGGCCAATCTACTATCGCTTGGACTTTCTAGGGGTCAGCAGAGACTCCTTTCCATGACATTATAAACCCTAAAAAGACCACTTGATCTGTAAAGAAGGAACACTTTTTGACATTTGCAAACAAACTTGCCTTTATTAGGGTGGTACAAACTTGAATAAGATGATCGAAATGCTCTTCCTTGGTTTTGCTATAAATAAGAATATCATCAAAGTATACCACCAAGAACTTTCCTATAAATGGCCGAAGCACTTGTGTCATTACTTTCATAAAAGTGCTTGGTGCATTAGAAATGCCAAAAGGCATGACTAGCCATTCATATAAACCATCCTTAGTCTTAAATGTTGTTTTCCACTCATCTCCCGGACGGATCCTAATCTGATGATATCCACTCTTCAAGTCAATCTTAGAGAAGATCTGAGCTCCTGCCATCATATCTAGTATGTCATCCAATTAAGGAATTGAAAAACGATACTTGATTGTAATTCTATTGATGGCTTGACTGTCGACACATATTCTCCATGATCCATCTTTCTTGGGTGTTAACAGTGCAGGTATTGCACAAGGGCTCAAACTCTCTCTTATAAATCCCTTTTGTAACAACTCACATACTTGCCTTTGCAATTCAGCATGTTCATTTGGGTTCATCTTATAGTGAGGCAAGTTTGGTAATGTAGCCCCAGGGATAAAATCTATGGCGTGTTGAACATCACGCATAAGGGGTAAAGCATTAGGTAGTTCAGAAGGGAAAACATCTAGAAATTCTCTCAACATTTCTCTTACCTCTTCAGGTGGCTCCTCTAAAAAGTCTTCTACAATCTCTTTAGCCACTACAACAAACACAACAGACTCCTCACAAATCTCTTTATCAAATTCCCTAAGACTTATTATGTTAAGCCCTCCATCTTTCACTTTATTCTTCTTTTGACTATTATCATTAGACCTTGGGGGTAATCCAATAAGTTGGATTTTTTACCTTGAAAAGTGAATGAACAAGAATTTGATTGTCCAAAGATTGTAACGTCCAAATCATATAACCAATGTTTACCCAAAATGACATGCCCTACATCCATGGGAATGACATCACACCAAATTTCATCATGATAGTCAAAAATCTTAATGGAAAAAAGACATCTCTCTTTGACTGCTATAGATGTATTATTAACCCAAGACACATTATAGAGTTTAGGGTGTGGAACAGATTTTAAGCCTAAACGGGATACACTACCCGAGGAAACTGCATTGATACAACTACCACTGTCTATGATGATCTTACACTCTTTATCTCCACATTTAATGTAAGTGTAAAAAATAGAAGTCCTTCTCCAATCCTCAGTTCCTTTAGGTTGTGTTAAAGCACATCTAACCACACCTAACCTGGTTGTCTTGATTTGAATGGATATAGACCTAACACATCCTAGCAAGTTAGACTCATCATCCTCATCATTTATATCTTGAAAATCATCGGGATTGGGTTCATATACCTTATCATCACAAGTATCTTGTTCATCCATATCCTCTTGCCCCTTGATGAACAAAGCCTTATTAGGGCAGCTAGAGGAAATATGACCAAAACCCTGACACTTAAAACATTGAATTCTTGAAGTTTTAAGTGCTTCATGAAAAACACCCTTACCCTTGTCTTCTCTAGGTATCTGGGAAATCAAAGGATTGGGTTTACGAGGTAGGGCACCTAATATGGAGTTATTACTACCAGGTTGAGATCTAGAAGGAGTATTACGAGTGTCCTGACGTTTTGTCCACTGGCTTTTTGTGACCAAGTCATAATTTTATACTAGGGTATAAGCTTCATCAAGGGTGGAAACATCCCTAAGCACAACCTCTCTTATAAGGTCATCGTTTAAGCCTTTTCGAAATCTATTTAAGGTCATCACTTCATCCTCCCTAACTGCACACCTCATCCTATACTCATCAAATTGTGCCACATATTCATTGGCAGACTTGCCTCCTTGCCTCCTTGCCTCAAGTTATTCCACTGGTCCAAAAGATTTCCTCTATAAGAACGAGGCAAATACTTTTTTTCTAACTTAGTCTTCATTTCAACCCAGTCAGTAATAGGGGTTGACCTCTCCTAATCAAAGATTCTTCTACACCTTCCCAATAGAGCTAAGTGGTTCCACTAAGTTTCATCTTTGCAAATCTTACCCTTCTATTCTCAGATAGATTATACCAACCAAAGAATTGATCCATGTCACGGATCCATCTATCAAAAATCCACGGGTCAAGTTGACCCTCA
>Ga0325404_1003085_pt1 | contig 17799 bp, 18 predicted proteins | sample PopdelMetagenome_18_FD_205664 | JGI IMG/M metagenome (GOLD analysis project Ga0325404, IMG submission 205664) | Populus deltoides microbial communities from Bellville, Georgia, United States - Xylem-Control-R1 | ecosystem: Host-associated > Plants > Phyllosphere > Stem > Wood/Secondary xylem... | reverse complement strand
TTTTTTTGGATTTTTTTAGTTCTCATAATTATATTTATTTTGGCCCTGAATATCTTCTGGTTTCATGAGTAATTAGAGAATTTAGCATGTAGAAATTATCATAGAGACGATTATATTTCTTACTCATATGGGTGATCTCTCAACAAGATTATTCTGCAATACTCCATAAGGTAAACCAAGATATATGAATCATTTAGAGCACAACTCATCCTTGTTAACAAATATAGGAAATAATTATTTTGTAGTGCTATTAAGAGTGACACACGACTTAGTTTTCTCTTTAAACCTAGATCTTAAGATCTATAGTCAATTAGATAAGTTTACCATCACGACACTCTTTCATCTTTAAATGCTTCAAGCTTATTTTCCATAATGAATTATATTTGAGCTCTCTTGTTAAACATTTGGTAAGCGAATTCATAATATTTTTCTTTAACCGTTACATAATCAATGGAAATAATTTCATTCAAGATCTATTGTTTATTGGTATTATATCTTTGATGTATGTGTCTAGACTTATTATTATACATGTTATTTTATGTCCTTCCAATTATTGACTTGATTTTGCAATAGATGCAAATCATTGGTATTGGCTTTGGCTAGCATGGAATATCACATGACTTCCTTTCTAGTTTTATCTAGATCAATAAACTTTGATTTCATCATGAGTCTTCTAATACATATTTTCTTGAAGGATATTTAATATAGGACTTTTTTACCGAATTTAAAAACATATCCACTTATGGATTTTTAATTCTTAGTATAAGATATCTAATTTCCATTGTTATATCCCTAAAGTATTAAGGTATCCTATTTATTGCATTTCAATGATCTAAAACTCAATTATTGGTAAATCTACTTAGCTTGCTAACTGAGTATATAATAACTAGTCTTATGTAGTTTATAACATACATTAAGCTTCTAGTAATTCAAGAATATTCCAATTGGAGTTTCCCTTCACCTTTATTTTTAGATAGACATACACTATATCTATTATTGGTATTTTAACAATATTATTTCTATATTTAGATTTTTTTTAATTCTAAACATAATAAGATTGTGACAATATCAAGCCATTAGATATCCTAGACACTACCAAAAAAATCTAAGAATACAAATGAAATCACCAACCAATTTTATTCCATCACTAAATCCGTAGGTATTTACCGACATAAATAGTCTGTTGGTAAATACCGAGGGGATTACAGTCGAAATAAAAGGAATTTAAAAAACCAAAAAGTACAATGACATGTATTTTTTGTGGACGCTTTTATCGATGAAATTACAATTGGATTCAAACTGGAAAAGCCGTACAATGACGTGTTATTTATACTGACATAATTGCTGATAGATTGACAGATAGAAATATTCTGTTGGTAAATTCATCGGAAATAGTTAATATATGAACTGGCCATCGACCCTTCCCTCCCCTATTTCTTCTTCTTCCCCTCTACAACTAAACAAACCCCTTCCAAATCTACAACTAACAGCCCCCCACCCCCCATATCACCTCCCATCCTTTCTCGACTTTTCTAGTCACAACAACAATTTTATTGGGGATTTTTCATATTAAGTAAGTAAATCTATCTTTTTTTTTTTAATTTGAAAACAATTTTGAAATGTCAATTTTTTTATTGCATATTTTTTGTAGTATATGTATTTTGATTGAGTGTTAACTTGTTTTATTGGTTTTTCTCAAACAAACTTGTTGTATGGATACATGATTTGGTACATGTTATGATTTGTTTTAGATTTTGTAAAATTATATTTGCTTGCTAATTGTTGAAACTTATGTCGAATTACCAACTTTGGTATGTTGTGATGATATAAATAATGACTTGTTTAACATATCCATTTTATATTTTGTCAATTTTATTACCGAGTTGTAATTTTTATAAATTAATGTGTACAAATTTGTATCTACGTAGATAATTGATAATATGAAAGTAGGTTGATTATTTTAACATAGTTAATTAATTGATCATTCATGGATGTACAAGGATTCATCCTACGGATTGTAAAGGATTGATTATTGTAATGAGGTTCAATATTTTATTAATTACGCAACATCTATTCCGAGAAATATTTGTGAAGGCGGTATTAGGTATCCATGCAGAAGGTGTCAAAATAAAAAGTTTCTCTATCTAGATGTTGTAACAATGCATCTTCTATACAAAGGGTTCATGGAGGAATACATGTGTTGGTATGCACATAGAGAACCATTTGTTCCTCACGAGATCATGGTAGAAAGGATAGTAGTGCTAACAACGTGCATGGAGTTGAAACTGACAACAATAATCTTTATAAGACTACAGTTATGGATGCGATGAGAATGAATCAGGGTCATGTCGATCAATGTCTAATCGTAGATGAAGAACCTAATGCAGACGCAATCAGAATTTTTTTTTTTATCTTTTAAAAGATTATAATGAACCATTATAAGATGACTGCATAAATCACAATAAATTATCAGCCGTTGTACAAGTGTTTACCATCAAGTCGGATTATGGGTTGAGTGAGGCCGATTATAACAAAATTGTCGAATGGACGAGAAGCATTTTACTTAAAGGAAACAGGCTAAAAAAGAACTTTTATGCTGCTAAGTCCATGATAAAATCCCTTCGTCTAGAATACTAGAAAATTAACATATGCCCAAACTTCTGTATGTTGTATTACCTTGAAAATGCTAAGCTGATTGAGTGCAGAACATGTGGGAATTCCTGCTATAAACCCAGAACTGGTAGGGAAAGACACTTGTAGCACATAAAAAACTTAGATACTTCTCAATCACACCTAGATTGTTGTCGCACATGTGCAGCGTCGCGACGATCGTCCACTCCTCAAGGGAAAATGTAAATGGTCTTCTTGGCAAATATGGGAAAAGATAAGAAATTCTTGTCTTTTATCAGTAAAATATGGACTGGGAGTCGCCACCTAGTATTCTGGTCACTAGAAACCCTAACCGGTCTCAAAGATTGGGTACGGAGAATGGTTGCGTAAAGGGAATGTATTAGCACCCTAACTACGCCCTATCTAAAGTAAGTTGCATTATTTTATTTGTCTGATCAAAATCTAAGATTTTGTTGCGTTTTCTAGTCTGTCTAAATTTCAAGAAAAGCCCTCCTTAATAAGGAGGTTCTTATCTTAATGCGGTAAAACCTAACTGTTCTAGCGTTCGAAAAAAGGAATTTAATATCCAGAAGACATATTACATGTAATGTCGTTCCCCGAATACTAAAAGATAAACAAAATAAAATTTTTGTTGTTTTTGAAATTTTGACCAATGTTCTCTTGACTTTAATAAATTGGTTATTAAAGCTAAAATGTATGCTAAAACATTTTTTGTTAGTGTATGACAAACACAATATGATTTTTTTTAAACTTTGAGACACTTGGCCGTATGCACAAAAACATTTTTTATTTTTTTCAATTTTTTTTTGTATTTTTGGAAGTTTTGACGAAAATCAAGTATTTTAATACTGGATTCGTATTTTTTCAAAAACAGATTGATATTAAACAAAATAACGTAAAACAATACACGCGGGGAAATCACAAATATTGAAAAATATTTTTTCTTTTAATTATTTTTTGAAATGGGCTGGACCCGACTCAGATCAGTGAGCTGGGCCTGACCTGGCCCAAAACCAAATGGCCTGGTTACTATGTATAAGCATAGTAACCAGCCCCCTTATCAGCTGCAGAATGTGAAGGGACTACAAGATGGAAATAAACGAGGCAGTAGGAGGTTACCTGGGGTGGCGTCGAGGAGGTGCTGCTGGCAGCGACGGTGTTGTTGTCATGGTGGAGGGATTGCTACGGCCGACGGTGCTTCTCCTTTTTATTCTTCTCCCTCCTCTGTTTTTTTTCTCCTCTGTTTTTTTTCCTTTCCTTTTCTCCTCCTCTTTTCTACTTTGTCCTCTGTATTCTCTTCTCTTTTGTTCTGCTCCCCTCCTCTGCTTTCTCCCTTTTCTTTTGTGCTCTCCTTTGTATTTATAGGAAAAACAAGGAAGAGAGAGGCAGGGAAAGCCACTGTGTAGCCGCCCAAAAAACTGCCCGAGGAACACATCTCCTCCCTCTTCTCCAACACGTGGAAAGTTTCGGGCAAGTGGGGGTGGTGTCGGTGTCTTTTTAAAAGGGAGTCAGTGTCTTTTTGAAGAGAGAGATAACGGCGACAAAGGAAGAAAAATCTTCTTCTTCCCCTGCTTCGCGTGTCCAGGGAAAGAAGAAGACCCACAGTGCCATTCAAAATGACACTATTTGGGTCTTTTTTTTTTAACAGTGAACAGTGTATGAAACGACGCCATTTTGGACAAAACACGCCGTTTCATTTAAAAAGAAAAGGCGACAAAAACATGTCAGAGTTCACATTGGTCCTCAATTTGTGATTTGTTCAATCAAGTCCTAAATTGTAATTTTGATTTAAAAATCAATGCAATTGCATCCCTGCTAAAAATCAAACTGCGTCCCTGAAGTTAGTTGCCTTTTTCACTTTGGTCCTTGGTCTTGAATTAGTGTAATTTGACCCTCAATTGAGCAATAAACTTCTAATTTCTTTAATTTGGCCCTTGATCTGGTTTTAATTGCAACCCTTCTATTTACACGCCTTTTCCAATTTGGTCCTTAGTTTCAAATTTCTTCAATTAAGTCCCTAATTGGCCATCAAACTTCAATGTTTATGTAATTAAGCCCCTGATTTGACCAAATTTACTCTCACAAATTGTAATTTGACCCCAAAACTTTAATTTCTTCCAATTAAAGCCTAAATTGACTTCAAAATCAATTTTTCTTGCAATCAAACCCTCTATAAATTCAATTAAACCTTCAATAAAATTTAATTGATTCCATAAACATCTGATTTTGGACTTTTCTTCCTTAGATTGAATTTTTTTTGTCAATAGGGCTCTCATCAGTCAATAAAATACCGTCAAATTTCAATCTTTGTATTTTTGTAAATCCTCAACTAATTTTTGACCATTTTCTGAGCGTTCTAACATCCTTTTTTCACTGTTATATTTTTATATAATATTTTTTGATTTTTTAATATTTTTTTTGAAGAGAAAAAAAAAGTGTGAATTGCGGAATAACCCAGAAATGAGTTTTGACAACTATAGAGGTTATTCATGTCACTAAAAACTGCTGAGCACATGACATGACATGACACCAATCACATAATGCGGTTGATGGAGTGATGGTGCAACCTTCCGATGGTGAAGCATGGAAACACTTTAACAACATGCATTTTCACTTTTCAGTTGAATAAAAAAAATGTTCATTTTAGGCTATCAATTATTTGTTGCTCCTTATTCTTGTTGGCTGGTTGTATAATGGTTTACAACTTGCCACCGAGGATGTGTATGAGGTCGGAGTTCATGTTTTTATCTACGGTCATACCCGGTCCTAATAGTCGAGGTTGAAATATAGATGTTTATCTTTGACCATTGATTGATGAGTTGATACAGTTGTGGTCTCCCGACGCGTTGACTTATGATATATCGACGAAACATAATTTTCTTATGAGGGTAACTTTGATGTGGACTATCAATGATTTTCTAGCTTATGGAATGGTTTTTGGCTGAAGCACATATGAAAAACTAGCATGCTCATACTGTATGAAAAATAATAAGGCATTTACGCTAATAAATGATGATAAATTGTCTTTTTTTACTGCCACCAATGGTTCTTACCAACAGATCACAAGTTCAGCAAGAAATTCTTTGTTGGCAGAGTTGAAAGGGATGTTGCACCGCTATTTCTTTAGGTGAAGAATTGTATAACATAGTGTCGGAATACGATGACATTGTGTTTGGTTTTCAATCTGGTAAGTAAAAGTTTCCTGGTTTTGGTTTGACTCATAATTGGTGCACTTTGCCCGTCTGTAAATCCATCAATATATCTATTACCGACAGATTCACCGATAGTCTATAAATTACCGATGAGAGTTTTTCTGACGGACTGTTTCTGTTCATGAGTCTGTCGGGTAACATACGTACTGACGGTCTATTAATGTAAATACCGATAAAAAGTTTCTGTTGGTAAAACTGTTAAATTTAGTAGTGATCCACCCATACCAAAACAACTAGAACAATTAAATAGATTGTAAAAAACATCTTAACAACCAAATTTAAACTCAATTTAGTAAGTTTTTAACAATTCAAAATCCAAGCTTTCTCTCATTAGAATTTCCAATTCCTTGACTTGTTTTCTCTTACCAATTCTACCTTTGATTAGTTTTTTCAAGAAAAACCACTCATAATCACCTCCAAGCTCACAATTTGGAAGAAACAAACATAAATTTTGGAAGAAATTGAGAGGAATGGTGTTCTTCCTTCCATGGCTAGTTCAAGCTAATTTAATGGAGACTTTCACCCTTAATCATAATAAAATTCTACTAATAATTTTCATCTTTTTTTGTTAAAAACTTTCATGATTAAATGAGGGGTTTACACTGTTAGTTGATATTATTCATACACAAATTCATACATTAATTTACTTAGAGTTTTATTCTATTTTTCTAAGAATTTTCACCTTAATTCATGAAAACTTTCTTTTAAATAATATTTTATCCGATTGAAATTTACGCAATTTATTATGGGTTTTACAAGTTTTCATTATTTTCTTTAATCAAATAATTCAAAATTATTTGATAAATAAATAAATAATATAAATACAAATACTCAAATAAAATTCATATGAAGAATATAAGAAACACTGGAAAACAAAACATAAACAATAAAATACTCGCTTGCATTTAAATAAAACCTTCACAATTAATTAAACCAATTTTTTCAAAATAATTAAACCTTAAAGATTTTTTTTTAAGATTGTTGGATTTAAATTCAAAGAAATAATTTATTTTTCCAAAGATAAATAAAAATAAACTTATTTACATAAAACCTGATTAATAATTAAACCTAAATATTATGTTAAATGAATTACTAAGAATAAAATAAGCATGCATACAAACCAACATAAAAAAAACAAGGATAGAAATATAAAGATATTAAATAATTAAAAAGCATGAAAAAATCAAATCAATCTTACTTGTTGAAGTATTTATTAAATGATAAAATAAAAATATATGATTTTCATAAGAGTTATATCCTTATATTATTGATATAATTTTTCCCCACCAATCAATACAAGCGATAAATGCAAATTATCTCATAGGATTCAGTAATTGTGCTACTTAATGTTAATAGACTTCAACACTAAACCCAAGAAAACTTTAGAAAACTAACTCATTTTTCTCTCTAAGTAAAAACTAGAATAACCACAAAAAATAAAAGTAGAGAAAAATGATTTAGAAAGAACACAATATCTTATCAATATGGGAAAAAGCTTTTGAATTTTTTTTCTTTAACTCTATCAAGAGGTTTTTTAGATCAATTTTTTTTATTTATTTATAATTGGTTGTAAATACTTCAATATTTCATGTTATAGTTTTTATGTTAAAGAACATGTTTTTAACAAATTTTTAACCCAAAAAAATAAATGGATACTATTTTTATTTAGGTCTTAAATGTAAACTATATTTATATCTAACAACAAACTTTTTTAGCAACATACACTATATTAACATTAATATTTAATATTGAGCAATTATATAAAAACCCAAATCTCGTTTATCGTGTTTTAAATCACATCTTAATTACATGTACCAATCAATTGTACTAAACGGTAGTTGCATACATATAATAAGAAAAAAGTTACTTGTTAATGATGCTAGACAAGACAAGTGATAAGAGGTCTAACGTGGCCAATTGTATAATCAAAGACATGAGGACCCATAAAACATACGAACATCTGTAATTTATAGTTTTAAAACTTCACTCAAGTTTGATCAGGTTGGGAGTATTATAGTTTATTATTTAAAATAAAATAGAAATAGAAAATAGAAATATTTTAATAAAAATAAAATTCACCCACCATCTACATCTCCAAACAATCAAATCTCCATCGTTCATTCTTTCTTTTCCTTAAAAACACATATTTGACGTCCACTAATAGCAAATCATTGCAAATCCCTCTTCATCTCTCCTTTATCTTATGTAAGAAAGGAATGAGCTAAGTTAATTCTAAAAGATGTAGTTTAACTGGTTAGATTCTGGATTTATTTTCTAGAAGTTATTAGTATGAGTCTCACAAACCTCGGGGTCATTGAAGGTTTACATGGTCGTTAACTTCACCCGTAAAATTAATTGAGGTGCATGCAAGCTGATATAGACACCTATGTTAGTCTTAAAAAAAAGGAATGAGCTAAGTCACAAGATTGGTGAAAAGAAACTGGATTGTTAACTTGTTGTCTCCCCTTGAAAACTGACTCACTCCCTGTTTTAGACCCTAGGAGACTAGACTAGAGAGCTCGCTTGCCCACCGACTCAACCAATTAGAGGAAACTCTTTATCTCGCAGTCTATCATATGGTTCTTTGTGACCTAATAATCTAACCATATGTATGTTAGTTTTTATTAGAAAAGTCTAAATCTTTATAGTCCTTTTAGTTTCTTGATCTTGATTTTTCTTATGAGTACTTGCTATTTTTCTAAAAGATTCAATCTTTATAGTATTCTTAGAAAAACTTGCTAATTTCCCTTTTTGTTTGAATACCAACCATGCTAAGACATCCTTATGATCCATCAAATAAGACCACACACACCCAGGAAACATCCTCGCCCACCTCGTTAGGCTCCATTAGACTTCACCAGCCTTTTCAAAAAAGAAATAGAAAGTACAACCATTAAATATTTCCTCAATCCTTCTTTGTTATGTGGCTTATGAGATCTGGTACAACCTCAATATGGAGTGAATTAAATCTGTAATTGATCGAATAGGAATAGGATCATCGTAGATGGAAAGAAAAATTGAGGAAAAAAAAGAAGAGGGAGGGAGAAAGAGGTAAGAACCCCTATAAATAACAAAACACAGAGTCTATTATGTTAAAAAGAAAGACCAGAAGTAAATAATTAAGGTAGTATAAAGTCTCCTAATTTAGACGACCTCACATACATTTTAAAGACACCATATCATTTTTATTCTTAACTCGCTTTCAAATGTTTACCATTCATAGACAATTGACCACACAAAAATAACACATGTATATGAGTGAGACAAGCTCATATAATGAGTGCATTTTCTCGTACAATCAACCATAACAAAATAACATGCCATTAAATGTCTTGCCTTCAAGATTGTAACAAATAATCTATTTCAATAAGTAATCTCTCGATTGGTTCCATGGGTGAATCCTTTGAAATTTAGAGAATGTAAAGGCGTCTGTAGTTGTAAAGTGCCTAAAATGAAGTCGTCCTGGTAAGGGGTGGAGCTAGGATTATTTGTTAGAGGGTCAAAATTAATATAACAAGATATAATGTTTTTTTTAAATTTATTGTACATGAGTTGTAAAAAAAAAAACTGATTTATTTAGTTTTATTTAAAGAACTTACTACAAACATATAATGATCTTTGTATAAGGGAAGAGGTTTGGAGCAATATCAAATTGAGTTAAAGCAATGAAGTTAATTTCATCTTTATAATGTATCCATCATTTTAATTTTGTTGGTCTTTATACCTATCAAATACAAACATACAAAGTATATATGAAACATTAGCTAAAACGAAACGTTATTTATGTTTGATAAACTTTGAAATAAAGTAAAAAATAATAAAGAATGATTCTTATATATTTATTTTAATTGTATTTGTCGTACTTTCATAGAATAGAAATCATCGATTATCATATTAATTGTGAATTTTTCAACAATTTCTTTTTCTATATAGACAATCAAATAATTTGTAAGAAAATCATCTTTCATTCAATTGCAAAGTCTTGTTTTAGCAAACTTCATCGCTGAAAAAGCTCGTTTAGTAGTTGCTGTCGAACCAGGAACAATCAAAATAAGCTGAATTAACTTGTCAATGAGTGGATAAATTGTTGATTTTTCTATTTCAACCCATCCTTGACATAAATTAGCAATCAATGACATGTTCTTTAACTTTGGATGATTGGGTACATCAAGCTCATAATGATGCAACTGAAGTCTCAAATGAATTTTTTCTTAGTCAGAAAAATCTTCAGGATAGAACTTGTCAACAAGTAAGCATAGATCTTTAACATTGAATAATTTATAGCTATTTCTAGGACCTAAAGTTGTGCTTAACTTAAGAAGCTCGATTGCTTGCTCATTAATTCTATTATCTAGCTATTGCAATTGTTGATCAATGATAGCTGTAAATATATCAACCCGGTAGTGATATTCAACTGCTACTGATTTTATTTTACAACGAGATTGTTCCACACTAGAAAAACAAGCATCTCCATTAGAAACTTCTGAATTAAAGTCTTTGTGGCAGTCACTAAATCATATCATTTAAAATGTCTTGAGATTTTTGTTGCAGGGCTTGGCAAAGCATATTAGTAATTCCCATAACATTCTTCATTATATATAAGATGAATGCAAAATCATATGACATTAGCAACTTAAATGAAAAATCCGCATCACCACGTTGAGAATAAGTAGATCCATCTAAAGCAATGTTTTCAATAACCAAGCAAGTTGCCCTATACATTTTTATCAAACTACAAATTGATTTGAAGTGCGAACTCCATCTGTTATTTCCAGGTTGTTGCAAACCACTTACTTGATTAACTCCTTTACCCATTTCAATCTCACCAATATTAACTAAATGTTCACTTGTAGCTGCTTGAAAACCTATAATTCATCATTACGCTCACAAGAAGCACAACAATGTTAATAATAAAAATCAAATTCTGAAAGAAAGTGTGAACATTAGATATTTCTCTAGCTGCAGTAATAAGAACCAATTTTAATTGATGAGCTAAGCAATGTATATAATATGCATAAGGGCAATCATTAATGAATAAAGCTTACAAACCATTCCACTCTCCACGTATATTACTAGCACCATCATACCCTTGGCCCCTAATATTTTGAACATCAAGATTGTGATAAGATAAAACAAAGGAAACCTCTTCCTTAAGAGTTGAAGCAGTTGTATCTTTGACATGAATTATATCTAAAAATTGTTCTTGTATAAATTGACTTCTATCAATAAACCTAATAACAAAGGCCATTTGCTCTCTTTTGGATTCATCTCGAGCTTCATCAATAATTAAACAAAATCTTACATCACCAATCTCATGACAAATTGAAGACTGGACATTTCTAGCAAAGACATGCAAAATTTCTTTTTGAATTTGATGTGAGGTGTATTTAGCATTTTGTGGAGCATTACCCTAAACAATAGCACCTACTTGTTCATTGTATGATGCTAAAAGTTTCATCATTTCAAGAAAATTACCTCAGTTTTTTGATTTTGGATGTTTATCATGCCCTCTAAAAGCACATGCTTGAAATGTGAGCCAACAAATAATATCTATTGAAGCTTTAATACGCCATCGATTATTTAGGTTTTCTTGAGTAATTTACCTTTTAACTACCTTCTCAATATGACATGCCTGATTTTTCAAATTTTCCAAGCACTTGGTAGCAAATCTATGAACTGAATTTGGGTATTTTCCATATAAGTAAACAAAGCACACCGTTCCCCATCATTAACTTTCTTCCAACAATTGAATCCTTTAACAGTAAATGTGTTTGATCCTGACTTTCTAGATGGTTTACTTGGAAATAAATAGCAAGGGAACAAAATGCAGTATTTTTCTCTGAATATTCAAGCCACGGATAACTTTTGAACCAACGAGACTAAAATCGACGAGGATGTTTTTCACCAGTCAGCTGATATTAAGACATCAAAAGTTGATATAGCCCCACATTAATGCATGCCCTTCGAATTTCATCTTGTTGATTAACCGGGTGTTCTTAAATTTAAGGATGATTGCTTGGATCTCCAATTAAATGCGCAATGTCGATTCTAGTAAGAGACTGCTCACTAATCAATGCAGGTTCTTTGTAAACTGAAGCACATTGAGACTGTTCAACCATAACTTCAACATTACGTATTGGATTTGGTTTACTAGGCTATAAGTTATCAATATTTTTCCTCTTTTTTTTTTTAAAAAAAGAATCAATTCTTCTTATTTTGTTCATGGTTCAACCTAAAATCAAAACATATATTGTGAGAAAAAATTGATAATTTTGGTGGCTCAGCTAAAAACAAAACATAAAAAAAATCCAAGCATAATCAAAACAAACCAATAAAATATATCTAATTAATTAGAAAAGAAAATCACTATAACAAGAATTCAAAAAAAAAAAAATTGGTAGAACTAGCAGATCTGAGCAAAAAAAGAAAAAAAAATGGAAGAATTATAAAAAAACCTCATCAAATTCTTAACAAACATCCCCAAACAAAACAAAAATAGATTTTAAGTTTGGGTTACCGATGCTCAATTACCTTGTTTTGTTTGATGAAAAATGAATTAATTGATGGCTCTACTTTAGTCTTTTCGCTTGTGATTTGTATTCTTATTTCTGTTTTTTTCCTTTTATATTAGGGCTGTAGGGAGAGAAGACAACAAAGTCTATTCAATTGAAAAAATTATTTATGACTTTATATTTTTTCTTTCCATGTAGGTAGCATAAAATAAAAAGTTTTAAAGTCAAAGGATAACAAATATATTTGCTATAAAAAGGGTCTATCTATTTAAAATAAAAAAATATTACACCTTCTCACACTTAATCACTAAGTAATAAAAAAAATATATCTTGCAGGGGCTTGGGCCCCTGTTTGCCTCCTTTTAATTTCGCCCCTGGTCCTGGTGGTAGAGTTGAAAATGGTATTATACCACCATTTTGCTAGAGATAAATATTTAGCTTGTTGGGTTGATTTCTCACGAGCCATACAGTCTAGATAAGTCTTTAAGAACCGATGTAGAACTTCTTTTTGGGCCATTTGTCTATGAATGGTAGGTAATGGAGTAATGCAGGTCTATCCCATGGAGAGAAATTATCTCTTTCCAAAACTATTGAAGAAAATGAGGTCCCGATCACTCACTACTGAATTAGGCATTCCATGTAGCTTAAATATATTATCTAATAACACATGAGCCATCATAACAGCTTATAAAAGTGTGACAGGTTCATAAAATGAGTGTATTTGATAAGAGGATCAATATTAATGATGCAAATCTCGAGGGTAAGAATTCTAAAATCCACAATCTAGATAAAAAACAACCTATAAAAACTAAAATTAGATTGAAAATTTGACTCAATAATTATCTGAACCAAAGTTATTGGATGAAAATCTCAACTCTTTAATTATAAAGAATTAAAAAATTTAAGTACAATGATGAATGCCACAAAGACACAATATAGTATTTTTGGATGAATGCCACAAAAACTAAAATTATCTTTGATAAGTTTTGAAGAGTTTGATGAATAACCAAAAGTATAAGCAACCTTACACACACAAAATATTATTTTTGAATAAACCAAGTTTGAAAAAAAACCCCTAAATATAAGTTAAATAACTCTATTAATTTACTCTAGGTAAAATGTCCTAAATAAGACTGTAAAATAACAAAAGATTTCTAAATAAAATAGAAAAATAATCCAAACAACTAGAAAAATAATATAATTCATGCACAATATATTCTAGGCTTAATCGCAAAGCCTTCCCAATATTTGATCGCTTTAAGATTTTGACCATATAAAAAACAAGGCCTTTAAAATTATTTGGCAGAATTCCACCTAATTCAATAGTTGAATAAAAAGTTATAATTGTCAGCGTAAAACTATGTAGTAGAAAAAATAAGCCCAAAATCATCTCTCTTTGTCCAATCCGTAAGCTACCAAGATTTCTAGCCTAGTTTGCAAGTAACTAGGCTTTATCAAATACTTCTCTTACGTGGACTATATTAATTAAAGCATGATCATCTTGAACTCATCTTGACACTTGACTTGGCATAAATATTTTGAATTAACCTATTAAATACCTCTTTAATCTTCTTGGCTCCTAACTTTAAAACAGATATAATTGGCACCTTTAATGTATTATTTGATAATGCTTGTTGATTCTCATCAATTAATGTAATAGCCCGACCTAACATGCCATATATTATCCACTTTGGGCCTTATCGCCCTCACTGTTTTGTTTCTGGTGACGCGAGCCCACTTTTGAGCCTGACACCTCAAAACGTGTATGACAAGTTAGCAACCAGCACTTTTAATAAGGCCAGCTATCACTCCCTCACCCGTTGATGTTGGATATTACAATGCACCACCCTTAAGGAGCCCGACGACCCCATCGGCACAACCAGGCAGCTAGTGAGGTCGGCTTTGATACCAAATGTAACAGCCCGACTCAACCTGCCATATATTGTTCGCTTTGGGCCTTACCGCCCTTACGGTTTTATTCCTAGTGACGCGAGTCCACTTCTGAGCCTAACGCCCCAAAATGTGTATAACAAGTTGACAATCAGCACTCTTAATAAGACTAGCTACCACTCCCTCATCTGTAGATGTGGGATATTACAATTAATAACATGCTTTACATGTGTTTTCGGCAAACCCTTAGTGAAGTTCGTACTAATTATAAGGAACACACCATTAGGTAGGGGTAAGGGTTATAGAATTATTAATACGCAAAATAAACAAAAGAATATGTTTATACTATCATTCTGTTGAAATGTTATAATGAATTTCTTGATAGGAAGATTTATGGCATGATTATAACAGGTCTAAAGACCAATATTTCAAACAAAACAATAGCTAAAAATTATTAGGTAAAGATTGAAAATTTAAGAATTACTTAGTAGGCATAAAAGGCTTCATATACTAAATGACTAGTGGATATATGTTGAAAGAGTTCTTGTTTAAGTTTAACACGTGGTGAAAGTCTTTTTACCATTAGGCTACTTGTTTCCTTGTATAAGATAGACTCAGAGTTAATGTCCTAATAAATGATTTCTTTGTTCAAGTTTAACTCAAAGTTGATTATTTTTCTATTTTGTAGGATAAGAATTAGGGTTAAAGAGTAGAATTTTAAAAAACACATCTAATTGTAATTCTTTGGCTTGCCCTAATACATAACTTCAATACAAGTTTATTTCAAGCTTTTTAGCAATTTATCTTTCTTGCAATTTAGCTTGAAATTTACTTTGTGAGTTATTTATAGCTTTATATTTTATCTTTTACGCAATTTACTTTCTTAAAATTTTGTTTTCTTTTAAAATTCATATGTTTATTTATTTTTACTATTTTATTTACATATTCATCTTTACATGTTTTTAATTTATTTATTACTCTTACTTTCAAAGCAATCAAATGTTTTTTTCTTAGTTTTAGATATTAGCACGCTAGATGTGTACTTATGTAGTTTCGCAAAATAAATCTCTGTGATCGATTACAGTATGAACTAATAAATAATTTCTTTTTGCTAATGGGTTACTTTGGTCTATGACTAATGTGAATTCTTCTAGCTTAATGATTGATTTGCATAATACTTAGTAAACCTATTGGTTTCCTTTATGAATCAATATAGCTTAGTACTAGCCATTTTTCCTTGCAATTTATGTTGTGTATTAATTATTTTTATTATCCGTAAAATAAACTTGGGATAAATGAATTGTTATTATCCTTGGATGTTGCTAAGTGGATAATAAAATTGATTAATACATGACTTTATTATATTTTTCAAGCTATTGTGTTTTTCCTCACAATCTGGTTGTGTATGAATTGTTTTTATTATCTAAAAATTAACATAAGATAAATGAACCGTTATTAGATGTTATTCTTTGATCTCGTTGAATGGATAATAGAATATCTTAATATGCGACTTTATTTTCACCGGGTGAAAATATTTCAAGCTATCATATATTTCCTTGCAATTTATGTTGTGTTCTAACCATTTTTAATATCCATCAAATCAACCTAGGATAAATGAATCGTCACTAGTCATTATCTTATGATGTCACCTAATGGGTGATGGAGGCAATTAACACGTGACTCTTTATTTTACAAATAAAAAAATAATAATAACAAAGGTTTTTTGTTGTGAATCTAGACTTGTAGTGATATATATCATGATTCTAACATGGAAGAGGTTGATTCTAATATGTATGAGCATTCGGATGGTCCCATGATAAAAGCTCGGATGAAAAAACTACAAAGTGCCTTACCAAGTTAAATTAGCGTGATTGAAGCTTTGATGAGTTTGGAGGCTTATAAACTGAATGAAAATGGTTTTAAAATATATTTTTTTGTTTTCAAATAAGACTTGAGTATGATTTCAGAGTTTTAGAGAGTTTAGGTTCATTGCTAGCTCATGGACCAATTTGAGCTCGAATTTTTCCCCACTTTATTGCATTGAAATATAAGCCTATTCTACATGGTTTTAAAGTTTAGAATGTCATCTTGCCAGTTTGTCTAAACATGCATGCATTGAAGTTTTGTACAAAAAGTTATGGTTGTTTTAATTTTTGTGTGTCTGTGTGTGTTCTATAAGTCATAAACATGTTCTACTTATTAGTTGTCTAGTTTTCTAAACAAAGTTATTTATTTGAGTCTGATTTATATCATTCTGGTATTTTCTAGACTTGGAGTGTTGTTCGAAGTATATAATGATGTTTCAGACCAAATTTTAGGCACTTTTGAAATAATATAAAACTTTTCAACTTCTCATTTAGATAATTTTCTTCTTTGTTCATTTATTTCTTGATTGGTTGAAGAACAATTCAGAATTATCACTCTTAATCACAAAGAGTGTGGCATCTTTATCATAATAGAAATTTCTTTATGGAATTTCTTACTTATCAAAGAGTTTCATTCAGACTTTATCCCTCATATCCATTACAAATCATGTAATTTTCAGCATAAACACTATAAGAAAAAAAAACATATAACCAAACCTACCTTCATTTATCTTCATATCAGATTGCTAGTTTGTAAGCGTCAGGAAGCTAAGACACATCATCTTGGTATCAGAGCTAAGGTTTCAGAACTGGTTTGGGACTTTGTATGTGGCTGACTTGGGATTAGAAATATCAAGGATTGTGGACTAAAACAAATTGTTTTCTTTGAATTAGATTTCAATTGAAATGACTTTTCTCTTGTTGATTGTGACTGTTTGTATTCTTCATTAAATTTGTGATCTGAGTTGAAAGACATTGTTGTTCAAATTTGTATGTGAATTATAGGAAATTGATATACTATGACTGGAGAAAGAGATGAAGTTCTGAGGGGAATCAGTTTGGAACAAGTGCAACTTATTAGGTTGCAATGATCTCATAACGAGATTTGGGAATAAATGACAAGAATTTATGATAAAATAGATGCCCTCATGCAAATAATACAAAGGAACAATTTGCAACCTCAATAAAAACAAGCTCGGAGGGTACAACAAAATGATGTCATAAAGGCTGAATTAAAGCTGAATAGGGATGACAAGGCCGACGAAAGGGGTAGACCAAGAAGGCAGAATAATCACCCTTTTAGTGGAATTAAATTTAACGTTCCATCATTTAGATGTAGTAGCTCACTTGAGGAGTACTTGGAATAAGTTCAAAAGGTTAAGAATGTGTTTGATTGGTATGAATATATTGACAAAAAGAAGTGTCAGGTGGTTGTATTGGAGTTTACTGATTATGCATTGTTATGGTGGAAGAACTTGAAAATCCAGAGGTGAAGGGATGATGAAAAGGATATCACCACTTAGATGACTATGAAAAACGTGATGAAAAAGAGGTTTATACCTGATTACTACAAATAAGAGTTATATATAAGACTTCAGATATTGCAACAAGGGTTTTTTAAGTATGGAAGAGTGTTTGATGGAGTTTGGGCTACTAATAATACCTTGTGAATTAATAAAACCCAAAAAA
>Ga0325404_1003084_pt1 | contig 17799 bp, 9 predicted proteins | sample PopdelMetagenome_18_FD_205664 | JGI IMG/M metagenome (GOLD analysis project Ga0325404, IMG submission 205664) | Populus deltoides microbial communities from Bellville, Georgia, United States - Xylem-Control-R1 | ecosystem: Host-associated > Plants > Phyllosphere > Stem > Wood/Secondary xylem... | reverse complement strand
ACATATTAATAAGATATAAAGCAAGAAAAATCTATGATTTAGGTAATTGAAAGAGATCCCTCGTGTCGTCAAAATGGCGACCCAAAAAGCAAACCTAAAAATACCATAAAACCAATATTTGATGCTTATATTTTATCAATCGATTTAATTTAATTCAAAAGCAAAAATCCTTAGAAAAATAACTAAATTAAACAAAGTAAAAAAAAAAGCTCTAGATAACCTGTGTTGTTTGCAAAGTAAATGGAAATCCTACAGGAAGTGAAAAAAAAAGATTAAACAAAGGTACCAGGATGAAATAGAAAAAGATAAACTAAAAAAAAAGAAAAACAATAAGCAAATTCAGGTGAACCTTTTAACATCCGACAAAATTAATGTTAAATGATGAAATCATAAAATAAAATCAAACTAAAAACTTTTATTGGTAAAAAAAATAGTAGTAAAAAATTTAAAGATCAAATTCGATAGGAAAAATACCTGAGGATGAAATAAAAATAATAATAATTATATAAACCATTTTAAATAATATAAATAGAAATTAAAATATTGGGGACCAAGTTTAACATATGAAAAAAATCCAAGGAAGATGAAACTAAAAAGAAATTTGAATTTTATAAATTATTTTAAATAAAACAAATACTAATCAAAAGACTAGAGACCAAATCTGGAGAGAGAGAAAACTAACTGAAGGGTTGCATTTTTAAGGACCAAAGTTAACAAATAAAAAAAATCATTGGGGGATGAAATTGAAAACAATTTTTTATATATATAAATTATTTTAAATAAAATAAATACCCTTTAATTAGTTTTTTTTTCAGATTTGATCCCTGGTCTTTTTGAGGGAAAGTGTTCTTCCCTAGGATGTGAGAGAAAAAAAAAAAAGAAAAAAGAAATGGTTGTTGACAACAAACTAGAGACAAAGAAGAAACATGTGTTGTCTGGTCACGTAGGGACAATCAAGAGGATTTCATTGTTGCCTTGGAAGACACCATATAGCCACGTGCCTCCAGATTAATCATTTAAATAATATTATATAATTGGTAAAAGACGCAACAACCACTCTCTTAATTCAATAATTAAAAAAAAACAAAAGGAGAATATACAAATGTCTTTGCACACCAATTTTTTTTTTTTTGGCTTCCAAAGGTAAGTTCGAGAATTCATTGTGCAATTAAATCTGAAATACCAAAAATAATATGAAGTGATATGTATATGTTATTTTGCCTTCAAGGATAAAAAAGTAATTAAAAAAATATGTGAAGACTAATCTGCCCCCAATTAAACCAACAACGCTAATTGAACTCCTTTGAAAGGATAAAAATATCCTTAAAAACAACCATGATCAATTTTGTTCATAAAGTCATAGACGTCAAAAAATTGCTCTCATCCACAATATTTTGAGTCTATGCGTATAGTAAAAGCTTGATGGCTTTTAGGTTTTTTCTTTATTTTTTTTCCTTATAAATATTCAAAAATATTTTTCTCAACAACCTCCACAAAATCTATTATTCTCACTCTCTACTTCAAAGCTAACTTCTTTTCAATAACCATCGAAAACTCCCTAAATTCTTCACTTCTTTTCAATAGCCATTTTGGTACTACTATTAACCATAATTATCATAGTTGGCCCAAGACATGACCTTGTTCTAGACCTGGGTCACTAGTTATTTGGATCAGTTTACGAGCTAGTGGATCAACTTGAGTCTATCATAAAACAACATTATTTTATTTTAAAAAACAAATAAAAACAATGTTGTTTTTGAAAAAAAAAACTAAAACAACATCTTTTTCGATAAAGTTAAAAAATAATCCTTAGAGTTGTTCTGATTGAATCTTACTCAAGTTTTAGCAGGTCAACTAGGTCATGGGTTAACCAACCGAGTCGCCTGTATTTTGATTGGGTCAACTTTTGAAATGGATCAAAAGCAAACCTAACTCAAGTCAAACTTTAGATCAATTGATCACCGAATCGATTCATCAAATTTGTTATGTTAATAAAAAATCATAAAAACAACTCGTAAAAGAAAGGAAACATTAATACATACAATAAGAGTCCTTACTGCTTGCTGCTGTAGTATGTTCCAAATAAATTAGCAAAACTTTGCTAATAAATCTAATAATATTAGAAATGAATAGACTAACATGTTGTTGCTATATCCATAAATTTATCTATTAATTTTATTGCTAAAATTAATCTTTAATGATAGATTTATCAATCTTTATATTACAAATTTGTGAATAAAAACTTACCATTAAATTTCATAAAAGTACTGTAACATTAGTAATACCTTCAAAAATTTAGCTCTAATAGTAAGGGAAAAAAAGCATTCAATCTATAGATTTTAGATTCAGTCTCACCATTAGTCTCTTATAAAGAATACTAGCTATGTTGCTTGCACTACACTATAGCTGTAACATATTCTTTCATTGTGTAACAACATCAATCTTAACATTACCTTATAAGGGAAATGAAAGTAAATGTAAAACACTACTTCATTGTATAACATTTGGCAAACAAAAATCAACGCTGTGATTGATTTATCATGTGAAAAAGCAATAGCGAAGCTTCCTTAACATCTGAGAAGCTGAGACATATAAGATATATTATGGAACATAACATGTCTGTAAAAATATAGAAAGTCTCGTGACATGTAAAAAAAGAAAAGGGAGGGGGGGTATAAGGTGAGAGACCATTCTTTAAAATTGAATGTTAACATTATAACAGAGGAAGTTAGGATTGAATCAAAGGTTTGCTTAGAAATGACATATCCTTGCATGGTGTATCCCAAACATTAGGAAGGCTGCATAGTTGATAATCTTGCAAGAAAACCAATGTGTTAACATCCATCTAATGACAACAACAATTAGGATACAAATGAGCTAACTTTAAAAGAATAAAAGGCAACAAATGAATTCTAAATCTAATGGTATGCTATTGAACAAAGAATGATAAGTATAATACTTGAATGTGTGCCATTGGATACGAAAATAGAAGGAGCATGACTTGAAAAATTCATGTGGCAAGAATTAGCAGGGCAGGAGAATATGTTTAGGGTCACAAAAGAAAAGAAAATAAAAAGCAATCAACCAAAATGTAATGTAATAAAAAATGATGGATAATAAATGGATACATGTTAGTCCTGTCCATATAAAGAATTGTAAGAAGATAAATCCAATCATAAGGGTGCCAAGTAAATTGAAAAAAAAAAACTAAGCATAAGAATTAAATCAAAAAGTAAGACTAAAGATGTCATAAAAAATAAACTCTATCATAACAGAAGGGATAAGAACTTGTACCAAAGTAATCAAAGTGATATAAATTGTAAAGCAAATATGTGAAATCGAAAGGAATGCTCTCAAGATTTGTCAAAATAGCCACCAAAAAGATGAAACATGATAAAGATCAATAGTAAATCAAGCCTTATCTCGATAAAAAAAGAAAGACAAAATGAAACAAATGAGCACAATAATGAAAGTTTATACACATCAATGAACACAACAAATCACTGTCAGGAATCAATATTTAAAGGAAAAAAAAATCTAAAGAGAAATCAAACAGCTAAGCAAACAAAGAAAATGTAGTAGATAAGCCTAAAAAATCTAAGGGAAACAACGAAAACAAAGAAGGTGACAATAAAACAAAGTAAAAAATGTAAGGAAAAATAAGAAAAGCATGCATAAAGGCCTCATATAGTAGAAGAGTGTAGAAAGTAGCATCTGACTTTAAGATAATGGATAACTGATGAGAATTCAAAATAACATATTTTTCTCCTTTAATATTTATTATTTTATACTTATTTGATGCCTATATGTACTTGTTATTTTTATACTTTGATTTAGAATGCAAATAGAGGTGTTAAGGGCAAAACAAAGTTAATTGAACGATTTTGGATAGTTTTAATACAACTTTATCATTTGGGGATAACTCTCTCATCCAAGTTTTGATTGAGATGATTCAAAATAATATATAAACATTCAAAATGATATATAAACACTAAGAAAAAGCTCTACAAACATTCATGTTTTGAGTTTTGAGAGATAATGATTGAATCAAGGTCGCAATTGGGCATAAAACCTCTGCATATATACTGTCAATGTGTTGGAACATCCTTTCGTATGCAAATCTATTATGACATGATTTATTTTCGGAAGCTTTCATATATGGTGCATGAATTCTAGTGAAAGACATCACTTTCCTTATTATAATAAAACTCTATTTAATTATTTAATAATTTCATTAACTATTCAATTTTGATAGTTGTTATTGGAGGATAATATTGAGAGTATTTTTCGGGGATTTTGTAAACTTCTAAAGAGGAAAAAAAAACCATGTAAAAGAGAAAGGGGGAGATCAGATCAAACTTCTCCTTTTCCTCTTCTCTATTTTTCTTTTCTCCTTCGAGTTTTCATGATGGTATTATGTAACTCATTTTTTATTTGATCAAAAGAAACGAAAGCCTCAGAGTCAATAAAACTGTGAGATCTAATTTGTTTTCATTGTTCAATTTATACTTGGAGTATTGAATGTTCTTCGTCTATTTTCATGTTTGTCTTATTTAATTACTAGGAGCCCTACTAGTTTATTATTTGTTGCAATCTATTGATATGTTAAATATCAAACTCTTAACTGTTTGATCTCTCTAATTTGTGAAACAACTAAGTTTAATGATTTGTTGCATAAAAAATTAATAAATTTTAGAATAAATATTAGAATAAATTAAATGCAATTGCTTGTGCTTGTATTGATTAGCTTCATCAATCTTTCTAATTCTTAAGGTTGTTACTAGATTAAATTTATAGCGCTTGTCTTGAGCTGTTCTAATTAACTGCAACTAAGAAGAGATGGGAAATAGTTTCAATGATGAATATTAAAAATATAAATTGATATATTAAAACCTTTTTTTATATGTTTTTTTTTTTAATTTTAAGTTTGTATTTTATTTTTCTGTGATTTGTTTTCTTATATAGCCTTTTTGGAATAACGATTATTATTTTTAATTACATTGGATGTGTTTAATTTTTGAGGAGGTTAGTATGATTCATTTTTTTTTAAATATTTATATAGATTAAATCGGTTTTTAAAAATAAAAAATATTTTATAGTATTTTTAATATGTATAACTTTGCATAATATTTTTTCTTTTATTTTATTCAATAAATTTTGTGTGTGTGTTAATTTCTATTACAAATTTATTTTAATAAATAAATTCATTAAAAACAACCAGATAAATTTATTTTATAAGATATCTTGATCTACATTTGTGTCTTAGTTGTTCTCGTTTTGTTTTTATATATAGTTAATGGTCCTTTTTTTTTCATTTCTTGACACAATGTTTCTTGATTTATTTAATTAGATGCGTGCATAAGTTTTTCAATTTAATTTTAGAAATATTTTTAAATAAGAAAACATGTTGAAATATTCTACATGTTTAACTTTTTTCTTTTTATCATGTATTGATGTTTTCAATTTGATTTTCAATTTAATTTTTATTATTTTGATTTTTGATTTTTGTCTCATGACCCTTTTATAAGAGTTTTATTGTTTTTTTTATTTCACCATTCAACTCAAGTGTATAGTGTATTGTATTTGTTTATTTTGATTCTCATTCTTTTGAATTTTTTTTTGTTGATATTTTTATTCTTTTCAATTTAACTCTCAAATTGAATTTTTTTATTGCCATTTAATTTATTTTTTTATTTCGATTTTGACCCTTATTCTTTTACTTGCTATTTTTTATTTGGGATTTTTTTTGTATAATTTTTTTTCTTTCGATTTCTTAGAGATTGTGCTTCACAATTTTTTTCATTTATGATGCTTCCAGACTTATGACATGAGTCACATGTTGGAAAAGTTAAGAAGGGTTGACATCTTTTTTTTTTTTATCTTATTTTCTTTTCCTATATCATCATTCAATATTTTTTTTCATGTTCTTTTTTTCAAGTGAATTTTTTTTATGGTATCATATATCTATAAAGTTATCCTGATCTTATGTCAGGTCTGAATTTCGCGTTTTAATCTAGCTTTGACTATTAAATATTTTTTTATTCTTATTTTTTATTGTTGTCTCATTTTCTTATTATATGATTAAATTAATTAAGATTTAGTTTAACTATCAAATTTTTCTTACTTATTTAAAAACATAATTATTTTTTAATTCTTTTAATTAAAAAAATTCAGTCCTGCAAGATACTTACCCACGGTGTATTTAACTTCCTAGGGCACGTTGGGAACGCATTCCTTCAAAATTCAATTTTTATTTTTATTAAATTTTATTTTTATATTTTATATCGTTTTGATAAACTAATTTAAAAAATAATTTCTTAAAATATAAAATAAAAATTATTTTAAAATATTTTTAAATAAAACCAGAACTGTTACCGCAATATAAAAATGGCAATAAATTGGGCCTGCAGCGGAGCACTGAAATTGGGAGTAGTGTACACCTATTTTTGGCATTAGCGACGTGTAGTGGTGACTGGATAGAAAAGGGGTGGGTAAAAAGGGTAAGCAAGTGGGAAAGCATATGTGGAATAGTATCTTTGTTTTTGTTTTTTTGTCTGTGTTTAGAAGATATTTTTTTATTTTTTTTTTAAATTTTAAATTATTTTAATATACGAATATAAAAAATAAATATTAAAAAATAAAAATATATTATTTTAATGTATTTAAAAAAATATTAAAAAAAAGGGGATAAACACGTTACAAACATTATCAAAATTTTGTAGGAGGAGGGAGAGTAGGGGACCAAGAATAACAAAGAGGAAGGGACCTAATTTTTTGCTTTCACTAATTGAAAAGGACAGGGTCCCACTTGTGCTACCCCCACCCACAACTTGACCCCTTTTTAATGCTTCCTCTACTCTTTTGCACTTTTTATCAGCTGACGTCACTCACTCCCACACACACACACACACACACAGTTTCACACATGTGGATAACATAACATAACAAAACATAACATGTCAGAACACACCCACCCAATTCCTATCTCTCTCTTATCCCTCCCTCGCTTCCTCCCTCCCTCATCATCGCTCTCTCTCTTTCTTTCAGTGCTCTACTCTTCCAAGCCCTGCTCTTATCCTTTTCAAATCTCGAACGGAATAATTATTCTGCGAGGAAGGAAACAAATTTCACAGGGATGGAGAGAGATTCAAGTGAGCTCTTTTCCTGGTAGGTTTTCTTCAGCTTTGTAAATATTTACTTTTTTTTTTTTTGTTACTGGGGTGGCAATAATTCAATATTTTTTTTGCATGAATTACTGCTTTTCAACCGATTTTCTTTTTCCTTGCGGTAATTACTCTGTTTTCTTTACTCTTTTATGTATTTCCTTTTCTGGGTTCGTTCCATCGTAATCCTGTTTGTTTGTTTTTTTTGTAAAGAAGGTAAGAGATGGATCCTTTTTATGTTAGCTTCTTAATTACTGAATTCCTTTGCATTTTTGGCATCAGGTTATTGGATTCTGTGTTTTTTGGTATTTGCTATTCGGGATGCTGGTTGATTCTTCAAATCTTTGGGGTTGAATTCCATTATTGGATTTAATTCCTGTTTTCACGCGTCAAGTGGATTTGGTTGATTTTTTTTTCCTTCCTAGTAGCTAGCAGTTATGACACGAAAAGTCATACTTTGTTGCTATATTGGGCTGGCTTCTATATTTTCACACTGTTCTTTCTCTGCTTTCTTTGAAAGAAAAAAGTCAAGAGCTTAGCACCATCAAGTCTTAATTTTTTTACTTCTTCATGTGGTTTCTTAATTAAAGCCTTGGATTTCGCTGGATAGATCATGTTCTCCTTTATGGAGTTAGAAAATTTGCAGTTGCCTTTTTTTGTTTTTGTTTTTACTGTTTCTTCTGTTTTTCACTTTTTATTGTATAGAAATAATTATCTAAAATAATCAAGGTTGTCCATGTAGTCATGATTGTAGAGTGACATTCCAATTGTCTCATTGGACTACTTACCTCTCTTTCGATTTCCTGTATTTCATCCTTGTTAGCAAAGATAATGACGTTTTCCTTATCTGGTATTGCTTGAAGGTTATCTTAAAATCTGAAGATTGTAAAATCCATTTGTGGAACCACCAAAGACGGTACTGCTGTTAGCTGAAAATTTGTTCGGTTAGAGGTTTCAGTATTGGTGAAGTTTGATTTGAGTCAGCAGTGAGTTGAAGCATGGGTTACGTTTGTGATTTTTGTGGGGAACAAAGGTCCATGGTTTATTGCCGGTCAGATGCTGCAAGCTTATGTTTATCATGCGATCGAAATGTTCATTCTGCTAATGCTTTGTCCAAGCGTCATTCACGGACCCTCTTATGTGAAAGATGCAATTCACATCCAGCGTTAGTTAGATGTGCTGAAGAAAGAATCTCTCTATGTCAAAATTGTGATTGGATTGGCCATGGCACCTCGACATCAGCTTCCACACATAGAAGGCAAACAATCAATTGTTACTCTGGCTGTCCATCAGCTTCTGAGCTTTCTTCAATATGGTCCTTTGTTTTAGACTTCCCTTCCAGTGGTGAATCTACTTGTGAGCAGGAGTTGGGTTTGATGAGCATTGCTGAAAATAGCACCACAGACTCCTGGGGTCCTACAGAGAATACTATTGGCCAAAATGCATCTGGAGTTGTTGAAGTTAATGACAGGCGTGAAATAGCTAAATCAGGTGTTTGGCTTGGGTCTTCTTCGATACCTGAATCGAGCTCTGTGCCAAACAATCCAGACCAGACAACCAGATCCGCAAATACATCTTTGCCTAAGGTATGGGGTACTTCAGTTTTTTAATTGTCTTGGAGGTGTAAGTAAATTATTCTGTTGGAATGTAGGTGTTTGTCATTTTGGTTGCATGGACAATCTAATAAACAGCACAGTGATCTAAATTTTATACAAGAGAGACTGTTTTCTTATAAACTTTGCAAAATACATCTAAAGGTTAGCTTATAGACTTTCAAAATCATCCACTGAAGCGTTACTAGTTTGGGAAACATAACTTCATCTGTGATGAGGGGCTCACACATTACATTGTAAGAGAAACTGTTTTCTTTCTCAGCTGTTGTAAAAACAATTTTCTAAAATGCACTTCTGTTTGTTTTAACAGCTGTTAACAACTATGGGCTTTGAGCTTTCTTACCTCCTTCTAAGCTCATAGTCAGTCAAATCCTAACTTCATATAATTGTTTCTCGTTAGCAAACTGAAATACACACACACACACTCATAGTCGTTACTTTTGCTTCTTTATGGGTATGTGAAAATTTTATTTTCTGTTTCTCAAAGACCTTGTGCATATCTCTCTCTGTTCATCTGCAGTTAAACTGTCCCGGGACTAAGTGTCCTGCACCCTACGAAGATGCTGATCTTTATGAGGACTTCAATATGGATGAAATGGATTTGAGTCTCGAAAACTATGAAGAACTCTTTGGTGTTACCCTCAACAATTCAGAAGAGCTTCTTGAGAATGGTGGCATTGATAGCTTATTTGGGACAAAGGACATGTCTGGTGCTGACTCCAGTTGTCAGGGTGCAGTTGCAGCTGAGGTTCTCTTCTTTTATTTGTTATCTTTTGCTGTGCATTAATCTTACTCAGCTTTGTCTTTTGATTTATTTGTTCCTTGTTGTACCAATTGGACATAAATGCATACTTCTGGGATACCATGTCCTTTTTATGTCAAATTCGTAATGGGAAAAGGATATATATCAAACAGTTTTAAGTTGCGGCAGTTCTCTTTGGTGAACATTATTTCCCTTTCATTTGTAGTTTTTTCTTCCAGAGGAAAGATTTATATAGTTTAAATATGTTTCCTCTGACCTGATTGAAAAAGATAATTCCATTGTTGATATATATTTCACGCAAGGACTTTTTATTGAAAAGAAAATGATCTCACACCATATCTCACCTTGTGTTTTGTGGATTCTTGCCAAATGGAAAAAAGGAAGAAAATGTCCTGACAAGGACAATGTGTTTATGTGTGCTGCAGAGGAAATGTTTATCATTAAGCTGAAACAATCTTAATCCTTGATTTGACTGGTCTTGTAGCAGGATTGGAGTAATTCTTAAACAAGAATGGCTAGTTGATTTTGAAGTGACAGTAAGAAAATGCACTGCCACAGGGTTAAAAAATGACATCAACTTGTATGGCATCGTGTTAGCTGTCCAACAAAGTGTTCATTGAGCATTAAGTCAGTTCATGCATGTCAGAATTAACTGATCCTCGAATCATGGCACCATACCTATCAAGCGGTTGGTCCTGATTCCCAAATCTCATACATGTTATCATTGTCTCCTAGGCATTTTCTACTTGTACATTTTCACTGAATGTATTGTAGGTGCCACATCATAGAACCTGGATCTGTGAGTCTTAGCCATAAGCAGTATGTGATCATGCTGAACCTAGTACTAAATGATGTTTGTTTCTGTTTGCTTTATTTTCCAAGTAATCACATCTTTCACAGTGAAAGATGTATGCAGTTATGTTTGGACATTTAGCGATACCAGTTGCCAGGATTAATTTTAGCTGGGCGTACATAGTAGACTCCCTTTTTGAACTATCAGCATTATTATTTAGTATCTTGGCATTCACAATTGGACTTTGATTGAAGTTGATATGTTTTTCTTAAAACCCTCTCCCAGACTCCAAGGTCTATTCTTTCTTTCTTTTCAATTTGCATGATAATTTGCATAGCTACTACAATTCTACATCTACCTGCCTATAATCACATGTCTTTTATAGAAACTTTCAGCAATAGGCATTTTCTGGGTTCATTCATAGTTAAATGTGTGTTTACTTGGATGTCTCCAGGGGTCATCAGTTGGAGTGGTCAACGCCGTACAGCCAGCAAGCAGCAACGCAGCATCTGCTGATTCTATGATGAGCAATAAGACTGAACCAATCCTTTGTTTTACAGAAAAGCAAGGCCATTCCAGCCTCTCATTTTCTGGCCTTAATGTAGAGAGTAGTGCTGCAGATTATCAAGATTGTGGAGCATCTTCAATGCTTCTTATGGGAGAGCCTCCCTGGTGCTCCCCATGCCCCGAGAGTCCCTTCTCATCAGCTAACCGGAGTGATGCTGTAATGCGTTACAAGGAAAAGAAGAAGACACGGATGTGAGTATGCTGTCAATCTAAAATCTATTTGGTGTATTCACTTGGACTGCCACCTTTTTTTGTGATTCCCAAAAGGAAACTTGTACTTATTTTATGTGGCCTTTCTCATTTTATTTCACAGAAAATCTGATTATGCTATTGACTTGTTGGATTTTCTTACCAAGTTGTACATGTATATTATATACTGTAATTTTTTCCTCTGCTTGTATTTTATTTTTGAGGAAATTTGTCCACATAGTGCAATACAGTCTAATGTACCATGCAATCCACAAGAATTAGAGGAATGCATGCATTTGAGTGTAGACATTATCCTTTTCTTGTTGTTTTTGTAGTTTACACATGAAGAAAAACCACTGCATTTATGACTTGTTTATTTTAGTTGACATGATTAGAAAAGAGCATTCGAAAGAACATATGGTTGATTATCATGTATAACTATTTACCTCTTTTCTTTAGTGATTTTCACAAATATTTTGCTCACCTGGACTCTAAACTGTCTTTTATGGTTGTGTTTTTATTTGAGGCTTTTGTTGATTTTCAGAATCTTGTGCGCATTGTTCTGCATTTTATGGCAGTAGTGTGTTTAATGGTTCTCCTAATTCTGTCGTAGGTTTGAAAAGAAAGTGAGGTATGCATCTCGCAAAGCAAGGGCAGATGTAAGAAGGCGTGTGAAGGGTCGTTTTGTCAAAGCTGGTGAAGCTTATGATTACGACCCACTTAGTCAAACGAGAAGTTTCTGAGTGTACAATGTTAAACCCTGCTCTTAGAAGAATAAAGGGAAAGAAACCGATCTTTAGTTTTGAGAGACTCGGTATTTTTTCCTAAACAACAGCGGAAATTGATACCTTATTTTCCTTGCAATGACAGGCTATATGGTTGTATTGATGGGGTCAAGGTTTTTGCGGGCAGAAAAGGTGGAGTATGGAAGTAAGAGAACTGGTTCCTGTTGCATCACCAAAAAGGTTCCGGGGCAGAAGTTCCCATCAACGTGGATGAAGATGGTTTCTGACATCATCCAACATGATTGCCCAATTGTCTTGCCTTGACACAATGGAAAATCTCATTTCCTGTTGAATTCCCTGAGCAGTTTCACGAGTTTCGTTTTTTTTCTCTAGGGAATGTATACTTAATTGTCCAGCCATAAAAATGCTTAATGCTCATAATGTTGACTATTAATCTTCCAACTCGGTTCAATTCTATTAGTGGCTTCCCTATATGGTGGGTATCTGAACTCCCAGTTGCTAGGTTGGCCGAAGATCTTGCAGTTGTAATTTTCCTTTCTTCCTTCCATTTGGCATGTATATATCAGAGGATTTATATGTGTAGTTGAGAGGGTATGTATGATATCTGGCCTGAACCAGCTGTAGTTTTAATTTTCTTCTTTTCCATGGGCTTGTAAATCGCACAGGATGATTATAAATGCTTGTAGTTTTGAGAGGATTAATACTAGATATTTTTTTCTTAATTATTTGTTAATTTTCTTGGTCTATTTATTCACTTCTTACATTACTTACTGTTGATTGCAGTAGAGTTTAGTTAGAGTATGTACCCTTGATGATAATGCAGACAGGCTGTTTCTGTGTCTTTTTTAATGTATTCCATTAGATTAAGCGGAGATCCCTCGTTTTACTTTGTTCCTCTGTATAAATAGACGAGGCAAAAAGGTGATTTTACCAGTAAGTAAAAAGAAGAACAAGTCTTGAGCAAGAGCACAATGATCACTTGTGTATTAATTTTTATGGCTATTGCTGCAACAGCATTCTGCATAACACTACCCTCTTACGTGCTTTCATCACGGTATACAGGATGGTTTCCATGGTTTTCCTAGCATTCCTAAAACATCTACCATTTTTTCAATCTGGAAAGTCGAGGAGAATGTTTCTCCAAGCTTTGGTGGCGGGAAATTCTCCCATAACTCAACGTAGTAGGTTTTAAATTTGACATTTCTCAACTGCAGCCATTTGCAGATCCACAGATACAAAGTTTCGAATTCAAGCCTTTATATCATGGCAATTCGTTTTGTTCTTAAGAGTAAACCATGGAGCATTTTAGGAATTTTTTAAAATTCTCTAATCCCTTGAGGGGAGACGACGAGAAAGTTCATCACAAAAAAAAAATAAATAAAAAAAAATAACAAAGAAAGAAAGGTGAGGGAAATCCAGGGGACGAGAAAACAATTACTGGTTTAGCTTTAAGCATTCATATACAATAATAATAATCGATAACCATTACAAAGCACCAGAAGAAGCTAGACCAAAAATTCATGTGCATTGACAACATCATACAATTTTCCAAACCCGACACAAGGTTTTCCCTGAAAAAAAAAAAAATTACGATCCTAGTTCTCCACAAAATCAATCATCATCAGAACTGCTATCCTCAGACATCCTTCCTATGTCATCCTCCACAAAATCAATCATCATCAGAACTGCTATCCTCGGACATCCTTCCGATGTCATCGTGTACAACTTTATCCTGCATGTATGTTGCGGACAATTCATCATATAAGAACCAAGTAAAAAATATTCATCACTGGCATGTGAAAATGTATGCACAAGTAAGTCTGCATGTGAGAAGGAGAGTGGTTTACATGATTGCATCACAGAACAAAAGTTAAAAAGTCTTACCGGCATCTTATCCCAGTCCTTCAACTTGGAATTTGTTAGCATGTAGTTATCACGTAATGGAGCCCAAGACGGCCCTTCACCAGAAGATGCATGAACCTGCAAATGGTAAAACTAAGAAGTTATTCAATGGAACATTACAGCAGAATAGATGCTCTGAAAGATGATACAAAGCAGACTTAAGAGTCCAATTTCACAAACTTAACAGTTAATGGTAATAAAAGATGGTTCTAAAGAGAGTTCAATACTCTCAGCATACATGTTAATAACGTCCAGATGAACTTGAAGAGAGAAAGAAGATGGGATCTAAGGTGGAATAATTTCCAGACAATTAAAATATTATGGGAGAATACAGGAAGTCAACAAATGCAAGAGTAGCTCCTATGACTGAAGCAGAGTTTAACTGAACAGATAAAATGAGAGATAACTTACCTTAGTTGAAGTGTCAACAACTGGTGTCTTGCTGAGCTCCGAAAAGAAGCGTTCTTTCCTTCGCTTCTTTATCACTGACAGGATTGAGACAACCTTTCATTAGAATTGAGAAGCGATACAAAGCTGAGGAAATGCATTTAAGATCAGCAACAACATAATAAGGGCTAAATATCAGTGCCAAAATCACTTTCTGAAGTTCATTTGGAAAGCGCTCGCTCACATTATACAACCATGGAAAAATAAACCCATCAATGAGAAAACCAAATGTGTATCAATCACTTCCACCCCATGTACACTTCAACAATGACTAGAATCCTTTTGCATCGGTAAGATAACCAGGAAAATGGTAGCATCAAAATAAGAAGATCCAAAAGCCAGTTGCATTGCCCATGGGGCATGGACATACCTTTAGCATCTTTTGACCTTGAAGGATTCAATCCTTTCTGTGCATTTTGTGCCTTGTTAACCTGTTTAAGATACAAAACAAGAAAACTCAGTCTCAGTCCCACAGCAAGAGTGATTAATCTAAGAAACAGAATCAAATAATTACAGATTCTGAAAGGAAAAACACAAAATAAATTCCCAAAGCAACTTACAGCATTAAATAACTTGACAACTGAAATGTCAGCAACACATGCAGTAGAGATGAACTAAGTTAGCATGAGAACCAAAGCATCAAGTTCAAAACATACATCTCTACTAATACATCAAGAAAAAAAAAAACATATTACCTCCTTTTGTAGCCACACTTATTAGAAACTTTTCATGAGCATCTAAATAGTTAGCAGGTTTTACATGCCCCTTCTCTCCCACCTAATACAACAAATTCCCAAGTAACAGCATAAATATAATGGCACTTTGAAATATGAATATAAGAATATATATGAAGCATGCAGATACATGCTAAAATAACAAAATAAATAAGTAAATAAAGTGAAAATCGAAATACCAAATGTTTTTCCTTCTTAGCCTCTCCCTTCACTCTCCTTTCAGCTACCTCCTCAGCAAGCTTTTCTGCTACAAGTGTCTTGTGACCCGATAAAACTGGTCCCTGCAAACCCACCAAACTTTAGGAATCTTATCTATTTCACCCAAGAAAACACATATATTTAAGGAAAAAAAGCTGCTTAGCTCACCAATGAATCATCAGATATGGCCTTCTTACTAATACTCTTGAAAGCGATCCTAAATGCCCTACAACCCTCACTAAACTTTGTAATTCCAGGCGGAATTTCATCATTATCTTCATTCTCAGACCCTTCAATCTCAATCCCCAGATTCTTTTTCTCCTTACCATCATCACTACTTACATCATCATCCATGGAATCTGCGTTATCATCTTCGCTCGCGTGAGCAGTCTCATCCTCGTTGTCATCATCAGAATTGTAGTCGCGTGCCTTCTTTCTAAGCAATTTCTTCAATCTGGGGTCTATTTTTTTCACTTTTTCTTTATTGCCCAGAAACTGTTTTTGTTTCTTCTTGAAGTTGCTGCCTTTCTTGTGCCCTGATTTTCTCTTTCTAAAAGGTTTTACTGATTCTCGCATTTGGGTTTCCTCTGCCATCGTTACTGCAACCACAGTTTCCAACAAAGTACAAGTCACTACTATTACTATTGTTTGTTTGCCTATGAAATAGAATTTTCTAGAATAAAAGAGACAACTGAATAGGTTAGGGTTAGGGTTACCTTGTGTAGACGCTCAGGCCAGAAATTGATGGTTGAATCTGCTGCGGCTGCTATTTCTGTAGCTCCTACTCGGAAACTCAGATGGTAAACTGGAACTAGGGTTTTGCTGCAAAACCCCCTGAGATGGGTTTTTCTTTTACGGTATTTATTGGAAATTGTTATGAGAAATTTACGTGAGCATCCTCTGGATATGCTGGAATCTACACTGTGATCCTCTACAAATGCGTTTTTATTGTTAAACCCCAAGTTTGTTTATTTTTTGCCATATTACAATTACAATCATAAATTACAAAATAAATCAACAGATCGCTCTTTCACTACATTGTGGATTAAAGGAGTACATTCATAGTGTGCCTTTCTTTTAGGTCGCTTATCCTTTTTTTTTTTTCAATTTAGTTATTAAATTTTATTTTTTTTTATAATTTTATCTTTGTAAGTTATATTAGCATGTTTTTATGTGTTTGAGATTTTTTTTTTATTTCGCATACTTTCAAAAAGTTTTTGAGAAAAATAAAAAAGTTTTCAATTTAATCCTTGTATTTTAATTTTTACATATTTGGTTGCTAATATTTTAGGATTTTACTTCTTAATCCTAAATTTTATTTTTTTTACCTTTCAGTTTTTACATGGTGAAAGGAGGAGAAAAGGTCACTAAAAAAGAGAAAAAAAGAAAAGGTTTGGTCAACCATGCAAAAATTAATCTTGGTCTTAGAGCGTGTTTGGCAGTGTGGTTGCGGGTGTTTTTTAAATAACTTTTCGTGCTAAAATGCATGCCAATGATGTTTTTTTATTTTTTAAAAATTATTTTTGATATCAGCACATCAAAACGACCCAAAACATACAAAACATATTCAATTTTAGTAAAAAAAAAAATTTAAAATTTTTAGGAACGCAGCAACTGCGTTCCCAAACATAGTCTTAATGGGTACGTCTTAGAAACAAGAGTTCAATAAGATGACTTTTTCCCTTCAAATATATGGGCAAAAAGTAGATTAGTATGAAAAATTAAAAAGAAAATGCTAAAAAATAGTCAATGAGAAAGAATAAAACATTTATTTTTTATTGTAAATTTTTTAAAATTATTGAGTCATTATTGTTTTTTTTTTATTAAAACATGCTTTTTAGATCATTATAAGTTTTTAATTAGAAAACAATGCTTTTATAAAAAATAAACAAATATTTTTGTAAAAAAAAATATATATGAATAAGAAAATGCAGTTTTGATTGAATAAATATCTTTTTTCTTCTTAATTCAAATCATTGAAATTTTTATGAATATTTATTTTAATTGTTTTTAGTTTTTATTCAAAACACATGCTACTAATAAAAATGACATGTTTTTGTCAAAAAAAAAAATGAACAAGAAAAAGAAAATTCTCCTAACAAAATATATTTTTCCTCGAAAATTTAAATTGTTTTCTCATTTACAAATATCTATTTTAACAAACATAAAATTAAATAAAATAAAATACCATAAACTATATTATGACATTGTGCGAACACACTAGCTAGTTTCATTTATGCTATAGACTTTATTAAAACACCTCAATCCTTTCTCTTTTAGGTTTTTATTTTAAAGGAAAAAACTTCAATCCTACGCTCTAATACGAAGTTTAAAATGGTTCTTAAAACTTTATCCAATGGAAACAAACCGTAATCCAACTTATAATTATCAAATAATTCCTAATTATTAAAAGTTTGATGAAAAATTACTAGATTTGTTTTTATTTTTTTTATTTTTCATGGAAAACTCTTATTTGTTTTAGTGAGCGTTTGGAAACGCGGTTGTACACGTTTCTAAAAAAATTAATTTTTAACATTTTTTATGTGTTTTGGATTGTTTTAATGTGTTAATATCAAAAATAATTTTTAAAAAATAAAAAAAATATTATTTTAATGCATTTCAATAAAAAAATATTTTAAAAAATAATCACAACTACACTCCAAAACAAACTCTAAATTAGTGTG
>Ga0325404_1003083_pt1 | contig 17801 bp, 13 predicted proteins | sample PopdelMetagenome_18_FD_205664 | JGI IMG/M metagenome (GOLD analysis project Ga0325404, IMG submission 205664) | Populus deltoides microbial communities from Bellville, Georgia, United States - Xylem-Control-R1 | ecosystem: Host-associated > Plants > Phyllosphere > Stem > Wood/Secondary xylem... | reverse complement strand
ATACACGAAATGTTTCATTTAATTAGCTAGGGAAGGTTCTAGCTCCCTTCCTCGCCTATTAAAGAATATTTGATGTAGTGGATACAGAAGAAAAGGTAAAAAAAGGCAGCAAAATCATAGATCATCAATTATTTCATTCCTTTATGATCCAATCAAATCATAGCTAGGGAATGTAGGTTCCACCATTAATAAATATTCCAAGGAAGTGGCCTCCAAACAATTCTTGCTTTGAGAGTAATCAAACACATTCACATAAGCATTGGTTTTATCGGGGAAAAAAAAAAAAAACAGAAAAGCATGGAATTGATGAGTGATGGAATGGGGTAAATGCTCCCTAACCACAGCCAAAGGAAAGGGATAAAGGAATACGAAGAAGTCAAGAGAAGCACGAGATGATAAAGGAGGAGGGGGAACCATGAATGTAGACACAGTTTTACTCGCATACATAATTAGATAACCATCGGTTTCATGCATTATTATTGTGTTGAATGATTATTATGCATTATAATAATAATAATAATATGAATATGAAAACACGAAAGTCATATGCCTGACCATCTATGAATGACCTAAATGACTCTAAATTTGACGATGGAGTTTAAAGGGTTTAAAAGATGAAATTTCAAAGATTTTTTAGGCAAGAGATATTTATGGATCCCACCAAATGTGTTGAATGATTAAAAAAAGTCATGGGTATTGGTTGTCTTCATGAGACTTCACTGAACCTCTGTGAATGCTCTCAAGGTCTCGTTCCATTTGCACATAATGATTGATCAAGAGCTTCTGTTAGTTCCATGCAGCGTGGGAACAAGGAAGGTGATGTAAAGGAAGATTGGTGGCAAAAAATGTTAAGAGTTTCATATTCTCTGTGATATGAAGTTGTGAAAAACCCCGTAGGCTTTTCATAATCGTGTCTGTGTCTGGTCCGTGAGGTTCTTCTATCTCTAGCATAGGGATGTCTCTGCAAAACAAGTCCCTTGTGGATATAAGAAACACTCTAATGTTTAATTAAGTTAACAAATGTATAATAGAAATGAGAGAAAAATGTTCAGTTTTTTCCCCTTTACATGATGGCATGATTTTTAGGGGGTTTTAGAGAACTTAGGGTTTAATTGAAAAACTCAAGTTCTGATAAAATTTAAAATTTAATAAATATTTAATTATTTATCAATAAATAATCCCAATTAAAAAACTAGAATTCCTAATTTCATTTATTTTCTACTTTTTCTTCTAGAATTTGTCTTCTCTCTACTCCTTGTCAAACACCCCCCCCCCCCCCTCTTTTCTCTCACTGTCAACTTCTTCTCTCTATCTTCCCTCTCATTCTCTTCCCCTCACTCTATCCATCCTTAACGTTAGACACGATCTTCTTTCTCTTTGCCTCCGCGCCAAGTAAGTCTCTTTCTTTTCCTTTTTTTTTTTTTTGCCATTGTTCTTTTATGGAAATTTTTCTTTTTTGGATCGATGTTATGGAACTTATGGTTTGTTAAGAAGATTTAGTTTAGATAACATTAATTTGTTATTAAGTAGTTGAGTTTAGTGTGTGTGTGTGTGTGTGTGTGTGTGTGTAGTTTTAGTTTAATTAAGAGAGAAGAAATAAAAGGGAATAATTGAAATCCAGAATAGGTGTAAAAAAATCATATACTGTATAATAGATTTTATGCTGAAATATATTCTAAATTTTGTTTATGTTGTGAATTATTGATAAGGATTGAAAATCCCTAATTTTATGCAAGTTAGATTTTATGTTGAAATAAAGCTGGAAGAGAAGAATCTTGTTTGATTGATTTACCTTGGTTTATGTGTTGTAGTTAATTAGTATGTTAATAATATTGTTTTAATTATGTTAGTGAGAAAGATTTGTTTGATTTATGGTGTTGTGCAAATTTTTAGAATTTTTAATGAGAATTTACTGCATTGAGTTGAATTAGTATTAAGGTTTTGATTGTTTAGGGAGAGAGAATAATGTGAAAATCTTAGATAGTCTCCCATGCAAGAGAGATATTGTCGATTTTTTTTTTAAATAAGATATAATAAAAATGTTATTTTTTTTATGCTTAACTTGTTTAGATGATAAAGATAAAGTTATTAACGTGTAATATGGATAAGAGCATTGCTAGATCTTCTCGCAACGCTTCTAAAGATCATGAGTCGCTAGGTGCCACCATGACTAGGCACTTAAGGCATATACACCCTCTTTTGATGCAAGCTTGTTGAGTGCAATGCTGCCTCACAAAGGGGGTGTTTGATCTACGTGGAATGTATATATTGAGAAGTACATTGCGTAATGGAAGCCAAACCAAGATATGCAAGTTTGTTTTATTTCTTTGCATGATTTAAAAATAAACAATGATGAATAATTTTTGAATGGTTAATTTTAATTAACGAATATAATTTCAGGTTTACAAGTATGGAGGTTGCTCGCACAATAACATTGGTGATGAAATCATTGATAGAAGTGTCTTTGTTTCAATTGAGTCAGGTTTCTAAAAATTCTTAATGGAAGCCTAAAATTGATGTATGATACAGAAAGTTTAAGGTTAATATATAAATACCAATTTTTTAATTATTATTTTAATTCAATCATTTTTTTTAATTTTAATGAACTAATTATTTTATAAAATTGACGTGAAGGAAAATGTTAGTATATGCTTTTTTTTGGAGGCTACAACTCCGATTAAACCTTTTGTTTAAACTCACATATAAAATGAGGATTATAGGAAAAAGGTGCAATAACTTGTGAATAACCAAGCTTAGAAGTTGGATCTTAACAATTTTGTTTTTAAGTTATTATTTTTTTAAAATCTGTTGATTTTTTTTTCAAGAAACATATAACACCCGATTGCAGGATAGATACATGGATGATTCTTCATCCAAAACTCAATCTGAATTTGTGGTTAGAGGCTTGATCATTCAGTGAACCTGATAAAAATTAGGTTTAAAATATCTCAAACACTACAACTAAGGATATGCAATATTCTATTTATGATTAAAATCATCCGAAAACAAAAAAAAAAAAACAATAATTTAAAGCCTTTTCAAGCCAAATTAAATACACATTTAAAATATAGTTTCAACTGAAAAAAAAACAGATACTAAATTTGAAATGTAGACATTTAATTTAATTTAATTTCAATTAATATGTAAACTGGTTCGAAGATAAATTTTTATCATCAACTTAATAAAAAAATATTAAGAAAATGTTATAATCCCTGTCTCAGAATGAGTTTCCATTGTAATATAAAATTACATTTGCTTCCTTAATTATCACACTCCCCATGAGTCTCAAAATGATCTGTGTAATGATTCCCAAATCCCAGTTCTTTCTCCGTTGCCAACCAAACAGCAGAATATTAGGTGCCTTCACCAAATCATCGAGAAAATAAGGCAAAGGATGAGAAGGAGATGAGGTTGTATGCTTCTATCAATTATGTAAATTCAACAAAAAATTAACCCAACAATAAAAGAAAAAAAAATATTGATGCTTTCACAAACAGAAGATTGAAGAATATGCGGGGATAAGAAACAGGAGGATGTAAGCAACAAATTGATTCTGCAACACAAAATAGGAAGGAAAAAATTGATTAAAATGTGACTACCAAGGAAGGAATAAAAGCAGATTGCTAGAAGATGGTTCCGCGGTCTCAAATGATTATCAACTCTGGACAACCACAATCTGTAAAAGTAGCAATTATGTGTTAAAACAATAAACATCAACTGCAATAAAACACGAAATTCGGATTGGAAGAGTAGAAGAGGCAATTCCAGCAGGCAAGAAAGAAAAGGTAAAAGCTTAACTATCAATAGTAAAGTGCTAAAGAGTTAACTAAAAAGAAGGAAATATCTAGTTTAAATCCTACCACATGCATTTCTCAACCCACATGTAAATATGCAATCGCTGGAAATCTCGAGTTAGTGAATTCTCTCCCGTACTTTGGTTCATGGGATTGAATCCGCAATATTAAAAAAAGAAGAAGAAGCAGCTCATCTTCAAAGTTGAACTTTGGCAATGAACAGATTACTTGGCTTTAAAGTTTAATGTTTTCGTGTATTTGAAAATGCTTCTGCTTTTATGTATTTTTCAAAAGTATTTTTAGTTTTAAAAAACATTAAATTAATATTTTTTTCTAGTATTTTATAATAGTTTTGATGTATTGATGTTAAAAATAAAATAATATATAAAAAAATTATTTTGATATATTTTCAAGTAAAACTATTTTAAAAAATACTTTGAACTATAATCTTAAACAAACATTACAAAAAATAAATGTATAAATAAATAATCATATGTGTATATATACCTATCAAGAAATGTTAATTGTGTCTTTAATGTCTATATATATCTGAAGAAATCTCTATCATATCAATGTTGAGACTAAAATTTAGGATAGCTATATAAATACGATGAACTGAATATAAAAATATCAATTTTTTTTACTTTAATTTAAAACTTTAGCAACTCTTTGAGGTATCCTAGAGTAGCTAGAAACAACTATGGGACGGAAAATAATAACACGACATTTATTTATAGGCTAGAAAAGGATCCTATTGCCCCAGACATAGTGAGACCAAAACATAGTCAGGCCAATACTAATATCGAGGCATGCACATTTTTTTAAGGAAATTTCTATCCTTAGTTGATTTATATTTTTTTTAATATTTTTTAATATTTTTTTTAATATTGAGTTATTATATAATTGAACTTTATTATTTGATTTGGTTTTTTTCAATATTTGATATCACGATTACATCAAAGATTTTATATCTTGACCTGAGTTGACTCATATTAATTTTTTTTATTTTTTTAATTATATATATTTTTTAATTTTTTATTCAACATTTTATTTATTAAAAATTAAGTTTTAATTTTTTTTCTTTTGATTTTTCTTTATATATAGCTATCATGTTGTTATTTGATTTATTAAAAATTTTTCTTCAGATTTTTTTTCCTCCCTATTTTTTTATGAGAATATTCCAATCTTATGTCAAAGATAGTAGAGTTTGTTAGCTAACCTATTTTAAACATGGTTTTTTTTTTTCTAATTTTTTTTTAGTTTCATCTTTAACTTTGTATTATTTAGCAATCTAGATGGGCTCAGGTCAATTTCTTTTTAGCTTTTATTTGTTGTCAACTTTTTTATCAGCTTATTTATTGTTGTTGTATTTTTATTCTTTTTAGCTTTTATTTGTTGTCAATTTTTTTTATTAGTTTACTTATTGTTGTTGTATTTTTTTTATTTATATTATTTAAATTACTAATTAAAATAATGACTTAAGTCTTAGATTTTTTTTAACCTTTTTTTACGTAAAAAAACTCCAAAACGTGGTAAATCTAGTTTTTAGTCTACAAGCACTATTGAATTCCATGGATATTTGCTTCCTTATCACACCTCCATTTGCTTACAACTAGTTAGTGATAGTGTTGTTAAACTTGGCTCAGCGCAGGTCTGGTTTTAAAAAATAATATAGGAATTAATTAGATTAAACCCAGGTGATTAAGTTAAAACGCTATTTATTTATTTTTTAAAAACATTAAAACAACTTCCTACTGTATCTGTATCTGCGAGGACCAATAAGAAAAGATGGAATCGACATATATGTGTAGACGACCCTGACCTCATAATTTTCTAAATTAAAGGACTGCAATAAATGATCGTGTCCACTCAAGTGTTGTTGTCCGCAATTAAAGGACTACATATATAAGAAAAATCGCATTCAAAGGTTATTGTCAATTTTGATGACTGACAACGTTCAATCTAAAGTGCTAAAGTCGTTATCAATTAAGAAGAAAAAAAAAAAAAACTCCCCTGCTATCTATTTGGTTAATTGAGTATCTATAATTTTCATTTCAATCAGTTGAGTATAAGTTGCCTAAATTGAAAAAAAAAAACTTTTAGGATGAAATGAAGCATGATGTTATTTTAATACATTTTAAAATAAAAAATATTTTAAAAAATAATTATTATTCCACTTTATATCTGAATAGTATCATATTTCTCACTGTTAAATTTCTGTCAATGACCAGGAAAATGTTGTCGTGTTCTAATGATTGACAATTCAAAGTTTAGTAAAGCATCCTCTCCTTACCTTTATGGCCAGCGTCAACAAAGAACAACTGCAGTGAAAATTTGCTTTGCAGCTAACTTGAGTGATACATTCATGGTTATGGTTCATGGTAAGAAGAGGTCTTAACCAGAGAGATCCATGTGCAATGCATAGCATGCTATCAACCGTTTTGTTTTCTTATGCATTCTTATTATGCCCCTCCCTTTTATGTTGCTTTGCTAGAGATACCATCACATATGCTGGTAGTTCGATTAGTAATGATGGTGGAGAAACTCTTGTTTCAGCAGGAAAAAGGTTTGAACTGGGGTTCTTTACTCCTGAACAAAGTTCTGCTTACAGAAGCTATGTAGGAATTTGGTATTACAGGTCGAATCCACGAATAGTTGTGTGGGTTGCCAATCGAGACCGCCCACTTCTTGATGATGGAGCAGTTTTGGCTGTCACAGATGATGGAAACCTCAAGATTTTGAATAAAAGTGGAGGTCCTTTTTGGTCTACAGATCTTAAATCAACATCAAAACCAGGGTATCGGTTGGCTAAGCTCTTGGATTCTGGGAACTTGGTTTTTGGTGATAGTAATACCCTTTTGACAACTATTCTATGGCAAAGCTTTGCACATCCAACTGATACATTTCTTTCAGGTATGAAGATTAGTGGGAATCTACAATTGACTTCATGGAAAAGTCAAGTTGATCCAAAAGTAGGTAACTTCACATTTCAGCTAGATGAAGAAAGGGACCAGTTTGTTATCTCCGATGGCTATATAAAGCACTGGACTAGTGGGGACTCAAGTGATTTCTTTAGCTCAGAAAGAATGCCTGATGGAATAGCATATTTTCTATCGAACTTCACCAGAAATGTACCTCCTACAAAATCAAAATTCAACAAAACTCCATCTACTACAAATACAACTCTATCACGCTCATATTTTAGTAATTCAAGGATTAGGTTGGATGTTGAAGGGCAGCTACAATACTGGATCTTCGATGTGACTACAAATTGGTCTTTGCAATGGTTGGGGCCGGGAGACAAATGCAGTGTGCTTAATGCCTGTGGGAACTTTGGAAGCTGCAATCTATACAATAGGTTGGCTTGCAGATGTTTGCCCGGATTTAAGCCTAACTCACAGGAAAATTGGAGGAATGGAGATTTCTCTGGTGGTTGCATCAGAAGCGCTGCCGCATGTGGGAAGAATGGCACCTTCTTGAGATTGAAGAATATGAGAGTTGGGCAAATAGACACTTCATTTGTGGTTGAGGATGAAAAGAAATGCAGAGAGGGGTGTCTCGATAAGTGCCAATGCCAAGCTTATTCCTTTGTGAAGGAGAAAGTCAATATGCGAAGGGACAGACAACCTGGCAACAACACTTGCTTGATCTGGATGGATGATCTTAAAGATCTCCAGGAGGAATATTCTTATGAAGGGCCGGATCTCTTTGTTCGTGTCCCCATTGCTGACATAGGTACTTCCTTCTTTCGACTTGTTCTTTCTCCTTTTCTTACTACAAGATGCTGTAATTACGTCAAGGATAATTTTCTCTGATAGAAGATTGCACACAAGCAGTGGACTTAATTCATAACTGAACTAAATATCAGTACTGTTTCATACCTTAAAAAAAGCTCCATGTTTTGCAGAATCAAAGGCTAAAAGTTGTGAGCCTTGTGGCATAAATGTGATTCCTTATCCTCTAAGTACTGGATCAGATTGTGGTGACCCCATGTACTTCAGTTTCTACTGCGATAATTCCACAGGAAAACTCAGCTTTAGGACACACAACGGCACCTATAATGTCACTACCATCAATCAAGATACAAGAACATTTGTTATCCAAGAGAAAGATGTAGATGATTGTAATGCCAGTACAAGAGGTCAAATTCGGAAGTTCAACACGTCATTTCCATTTAAGATGAACGCCTCTAAACGGTGGTGTGATACCGTGGCAGGAAATTTTATTTCCAACGTTTCATCTCAAGGTCTGGTAGAAATGGATATTGGTTGGGCGCCACCTCCAGAGCCAGTCTGCTCTTCATCTTCAGACTGCGACGATTGGCCAAATTCAACTTGCAATGTAACAGGAAATGGTACAGCGAGATGCCTCTGCAATTCAAATTTTTGGTGGGATGGCATGGCTCTGAATTGCGTTCATGGTGACCACTCTATATCTTGCTTCAAACTGCAAAAGTAGTGACAACCATAAGTTTCATCCAGTTTAATTTATTATAATGCGCATAACCCCCTTTCTTTCTTGAAGTTTTCGATGGACAAGCAGGAGGATATTCGAGAAAAAAGAAACCATTGTCTTTGATTGTAGGAGTTACAATTGCTAGTGTCATAGTTCTATCAAGCATCTTCCTTTACATATGCATTTTTATGAGAAAGAAGGCCCAACGACGAGGTAACTAGACAAATTTTCAACGTGTAGGTATTGAAGTTTTTAAAGGATTCCTCAAGTAATTAGCAGTTGTCTTGTTGAAATTTCAGAAAGCCAGCAAAATACTGAAAGAAATGCAGCTCTTTTGTATGGCACTGAGAAACGGGTCAAGAACTTGATAGATGCAGAAGAGTTCAACGAAGAAGATAAGAAGGGCATAGATGTACCTTTCTTTGATTTAGACAGCATACTAGCGGCTACGGATTATTTTTCAGAAGCAAACAAGCTTGGAAGAGGGGGCTTCGGACCTGTTTACAAAGTAATATTTACGTTAATCATTGGAACTTTTGTGTCTGACAAGTTTTCTGGCTGAATTTTACCAGCTTGGCAACTTTGGTTTCAGGGAAAATTTCCAGGAGGTCAAGAAATTGCGATAAAACGACTCTCTAGTGTTTCAGGACAAGGCCTAGAGGAGTTTAAGAATGAGGTGATTTTGATTGCTAGATTGCAGCATCGGAATCTTGTCAGACTAGTCGGCTATTGCATAAAAGGAGATGAAAAGATTTTACTTTATGAATATATGCCTAACAAAAGCTTAGATTCCTTCATATTTGGTTAGTCTCTAAACAGATTCATCATTTTTGTTTTATAAATGTACGTTTGCAGCACTCATGGTTGCTAATATTTGTTCTTATGGAAATGGAAAACCTCTGAAGATCGAGATCTCGGAATGTTACTGAATTGGGAGACGCGCTTTGATATCATTTTAGGAGTTGCTAGAGGTCTTCTTTATCTCCACCAAGATTCTAGACTCAGGATTATTCATCGAGATATGAAAACGAGCAACATTTTATTAGATGCGGAAATGAATCCCAAAATTTCTGACTTTGGATTGGCAAGGATGTTCGAAGGCAAACAAACCGAAGGGAGCACAAACAGAGTTGTTGGAACTTAGTAAGTTTCAGATCCTATCAACATTGATATTCATCAGACATACATTCATATGCAAACACTCTCTTTTTGCAGCCTCCAATCCTACAATCATGTCATGGTTAATTCTGAATTATGTGTCTGTCTCCAGCCGAGTTAATGATTCTTGTGAAAATTGTTGTAATGCAGTGGCTATATGTCTCCAGAGTACGCATTAGATGGCTTATTCTCTGTCAAATCTGATGTTTTTAGTTTCGGCGTGGTTGTACTTGAGATTCTTAGTGGGAAAAGGAACACAGGATATTTTAATTCTGATGAAGCCCAAAGCCTTCTAGCTTATGTAAGTTCAACCGTGCTAATCTAATGTTTTATCATTTGATAAGCTATGCTGACTTAAACTTCAAAATTCCAGGCTTGGAGATTATGGAGAGAAGACAAGGCATTGGATTTAATGGACGAGACATTACGTGGCAGTTGCAACACCAATGAGTTTCTAAGGTGTGTAAATGCTGCACTCTTATGCGTACAAGATGATCCAGCCGACCGTCCGACCATGTCAAATGTTGTTGTGATGCTTAGCAGTGAAACTGCAAACTTGCCGGTTCCTAAGAACCCAGCCTTTTTTATACGAAGAGGCCTTTCTGGCACAACTTTTGCTTCAAGTGAACAAGAGAGAGGCCTTTCTGGCACAGCTTCATCTTCAAGTAAACAAGAAACAAGCATCGATACAACGATTGCTTCAGACGAAGGTAGATAATTTCCTGTCAATTTGCATAAAATCTTGGAAAGTTTCTCAATCTTCAAATGGAAAGGTTTCTTTTTTTTTTTCCTGGTAAAATCTCATGTTTTTCCATGACAGAATTCGTGTCTAATTAGTCCTTCTGTTCTGAACTTGGAATCAAAACCCTCTCAGAACTTCATTATTATATCTGTGTAATGCCCCGTAAACAATTTTTCTTTCAAGTGTTCTACGTTGTTATTATCAATTCGTTTAACTTTAGGTCTTAGCAAACTTTGAATACTTTCAACGGCTGTGTCAAGTTGCTTGGTCAGATTCCACACAGGAGTATTTCTTCTTAGGCGACATTAACCCTTTTTGAGCATCATAATCCACACAGGGTGCCCATGGTTTTAACAGTTTATCACCAGATAATCCCCAATATCTCTTTAAGGAGACAAAGCATCATATAATTTTCAACCACCCCTCATAATTCACCAACCATTGCAGCTGCACATTACTTTAATCATGGTAAAAACAATCTCTTCTGACAAATCAAGCCAACTGCACCATCCTTCTTTCACCATGCTTTTTTCTTCTCTTTGTGATCTTCTTTAGACTCTGCATTTTGAAATTCCTACACTCAGTTTTAAGGGTTCCATGGAGAATCCAAAACCATTTCAAAAAGGCACAGATACTGGACTTGCCTACAATCCAATCTTCGGAAGGGCCAAGGATATCAGCCTAATATCAATTTGTCCAAGCCAACGTCTATCAATGGTCAAGGAAGAGCAGGAAGACATTTCTCCACCGGTTTGGAGTCAAGCCCAGGTTGTTGGCCATGTCTGATCCAGACATGATTAAGGAGATGCTCTGTAGTTTTCTGGACAGGGGCTTGGTGGGCTACCGGACAAAGTCATGGTCACCTATAGAGAAAACACTACGAATTGTAATAGAGTTTTTTCTTAGTCCTTCAGTTTTTTTTTTTTGGTTCTTTAATTCTTTTTTTGATTTTATTATTTTTGGGATTAAACTTTGTGTATACTTTGTCTGCCTTGGCTAGGGGATCTCAGGGTATTAATAAAGAAAATCATTGCTCAGATGACGCTTGGTTTACCGAAATTAAATAAAGTTTTATTGATTGAAAGCAATTAAAGCTATGGATACCAATTTGAACAATCTAAAAATTAGGAACTAAAATGCATGGATAAAGGATGGTTCATCCCTTTTCTTTTATCCCACTATTTATTTATTTTTTTAATTTGATACATTCAAATTTGTTTAATTTAGTATTTGACTTAATAGTTTTTTTGTAATTCAATTGATTAGACTAACTCGAGGTGATTTGGGTTGGTTCATTTTTGTTTTTTAATTTAATTTTATTATTTTATATTTTGTTGGTTGAGAATTGAGTTATACTATTTTTAAAAAATATTTTTTTTTCAAGTTATCATAATCGATTCATTTATTTAGTTTATTTGGTGTTATTGTCTATTATTATTTTTATTATATAATTAAAATAAAAATTAATTTATTTGACCCAGTCATAGATTTTATTCCTTCTTTAGAACACGCTTATGACGCCTCAATATCATATTTTTACACAAAACAAATAAATAAAATTGATCCTGCCCTAGTTTAGCACAATTCCATAAATATAGTATGTACTAATCTGAGTACAAATTGAAAAAAATACAAAAGATGAAAATATGTCTCAAACTAAAAAAAAAAAAATTCTCTTTATATAGTCAAAAAGTCTCCAGAACATCATTATCATTGTTGGGCTCTTATAATTGCTAAGTAAATTTTGCAATAATTCAACTAGATATTATTTTAGTTTTTTTTTTTTGTTTTGTTTGTGATGGAGAATATCATTATCACATCATAAACAACACAAATATACAGATATTTAGGCATTTTAAGATGATCTCTTTCTCTTTTCCATTTTAAATATCTTCTAATTTTCCATCTCACCAAATATATCATTGAAGTAGAATTGGAACTTGTTATTTTACTAGGCAGATATTGTTTGTTTGCTAGAAAATATATATTTTTTGAGAAGTAGTTTTCATCAAAAATAAATTTCTAAAAACATTTTTTTCCCCTGATATTTAGCAGTATCATTGTAATCAGGCATGTGAAATCAATAATTCTCAACGAATATCTTAGTTTGTGGACAGGAGACTGTTCTTGTAAAAACTCCACTCGGAGATATTAGGTTCACGAGAACACTTACCTATGCTTGGCATCGTGAATTTTCTAACTTGTAGGAGTGCCAATTTAATTCAATTCCTCGGGCTTTTGTTTGGCATTGTGAATGTCGAGTCAGTATCGTGGTCGACATTTCCTGTGTTGTTTGCTTTATTCATTCGTATTATACGTCACACAATGTTCGCTTATATGAATAACATATGATGCTCTTCAGCACCATGTGGATCATGCTTTTGGCAAACAAGCCAGATTTCTACTTGTTCATGGCAGTTGATTTTGAGGGTTCAAACCGTGGGGACAGTTTTCAAATGAATTTGTGTAATGCTGAGTCTCACGAGCTTAATTGTTAGCAGTACTTTCATGGCTTACACACACACACGCACACACACACAAATGACTTATCCTCTCACCGTCAGTACTTCCCTTGAAGACTGGAGCCAAGGCAAAGCAGCAAGAAATGGATTTTGACTCAAGTTGCGAGGTAAACAATATCAAAGTGAAATGCATTCGTGTCATTGTAATAGTCATGTTTAAGGATAAAATAATATTATTTCAATTTTACAGAGAAAACACTATGAATTGTAATAGAGTTTTTTTTTCTCAGCCCTTTAGTGTTTTTTTTTCTTTAATTCTTTTTTTAATTTTATTATTTTTGTGATCAAACTTTGTGATATACTTTGTCTTCCTTGGCCAGGGGATCTCACGGTGTCAATAAAAAAAATCATTAAAATCATTGCTCAGTTGATGCTTGGATTCCACAAAAGAGAATCGAATTTGAACAATCTAAAAATTAAGAACTAAAATGTACCAATAAAAAAAGGTTCATCTCTTTTCTTTTATTCCTCAATTTATTTTTATTTTTTCAATTTGATTCATTCAAGTTTGCTTAATTTAGTATTTGACTTGGTAGTTTTTTTTGTCGCCTTGATACGAAAATCTTGCAATGTAAAGAGAAATTTATGGTGCTTGATTTTGCAAAATAAAATAAAATTTGAGCTACTTTAAAACAATTAAGTTTTAAGAAGATGAAATTAAAAATAAAACAAATATAAAAATTAGGGTAAACATACAAGACAAACAGAATGATACGTGCAATGCATACATTAGCATGTGGAAAGATATTGCTATCTTTGGACATCACGTGAGGGATCATGCCAAAAAATTCCTTCCATTGTGTAATTGTAATCTTCGCATCGTCTTCTCTATGTTGGGGCGGCGTGTGGTAGTAGGGGTGGGATGATTTATTACTGATGGTGTTTTCTTTTCTTTTCCTCTCTTTTCTCTCTTTTCCACTCGAAATTTACACTAGCCATTCAAAATTTCAAAGTTGCCTTCTTATTTATTGAAATTTTAACTTTGATCTTTATTGTTTTGATTTTTAATTTATGTTCTTGGCCATTTTGTAAAATTTTAATTTGTTTTTAATTTCATTACTGAATCCAAATTTGTGATATTTTTTTTCATCTTGGTCCTGTTCTTTTGATTTTTTCTTATATCTTATTGTTATATTGATTTTTCTTTTTAATTTCACCCTTCAATAAGAAATTACTAGTTATCCTCTAACTTATTTTTTATTTAAATTTTGATCATCATTCTTTTAATTTCTATTTTTAGATCATTTTTCATAATCCAATTTTTTTTAACATTTGATTGGTTGAAAATTGATTTTTTTCTCATTTGTTTTTTATCGGGTTATTCCACTCTTATTACCTGTGTTACAAGTTTATTATCCTAACTCGAGGTGACTCGGGTCGGTTTATTTTTGTTTTTTAATTCAATTTCATCATTCTGTATTTAGTTAGCTGAGAATGAGCTATATCGTTTTTTTTTTAAATAATTTTTTTCTAAGGTATCATAATCATTTTTTTTATTTAGTTCATTTGGTGACATTACTTATTATTATTTTTTTATCATATAATTAAAATAAAAATCAATTTATTTAACCCAGTGGATCTACTATCCAAGTTGTAGATTTTTTTCCTTCTTTAGAACTCGCTTGTGACATCTCAATATCAAACTTTTACAAATAATAATAATAATCTTACCCCCAACGTAGCACAATTCCATAAATCTAGTGTGTACTAATCTGAGTACTAATTGAAAAAATACAGAAGATGAAAATGTCTCAAACTAAAAAAAATCTCTTCATATAGTAAAAAAGTCTCCTGAACATCATTATCATTGTTGGGCTCTTATAATTGCCAAGTAAATTTTGCAATAATTCAACTAGATATTTTTTTAGTTTTTTTTTTTTTTTGGGATGCCACAACTTTTGTATGTGATGGAGAATATCATTATCACATCATAAACAACACAAATATACAGCTATTTAGGCATTTTAAGATGAGCTCTTTCTCTTTTCTATTTTAAAGATCTTCTAATTTTCCATCTCACCAAATTATCATTGAAGTAGAATTGGAACTTGTTATTTTACTAGGCAAATCTTGTTTATTTCCTAGAAAATAGTTTTTTTTTTTAAAGTAATTTTCATGAGAATTAAATTTCTAGAAAACATGTCTAGTGACACAGAAACGATTGGTGCGAGTAAAAAAACAAATATACCCTTTATACTGACCTGCATACCCCAGAAAAATACAAGTGGAAGTCTTGGGCTGAAGCTTGTTAGAATTATAAGGCTTGAGTAGAGGAAAACAAGCACAACAAAAAATGTACAAATGAGTAACAACCGATGGAGAACCATATAGCAGAAAATATGGTTATTTGAGTTGAAGAATTTGATAGGGCATTCTATGAATCAAATAAATGGAAGTAGCACAAGCATGAAACCAAAATTTCAGAGGTAAATGTGCAGTTTGTAATAGAGTGATGGTTGTTTCTAAAATATGTCGATGTTTACGCTCAGCAAGGCCATTTTATTCCGGAGTATAGGGACAGGACATTTGATGGATAATGCCCTTGGTAAGGAGGTAATGTTTGAATTTATTACTATTTACAAAGATACTCACTACCCCCATCACTCTGAAAGACTCGAAGAGTAGCAGAGAATTGAGTAACTAAGAAAGTATGAAAGTAAACAAAAATGGAATAAACCTCTCCTTTATTGATCATTGGAAAAATCCAAGTAAATCGAGTACATTCATCAATGAAGCTAACATAATATCTGAAACCTTCAACAAATACAGTGGGAGAAGACCTCCAAACATCACTATGAATGACCTCTAAAGGTTTAACAGATTTAACTGCCGAATAAGAAAAAGGAAGTTTGGCAAGTTTACCTTCTAAACAAGTGGTACAAACAAATTTGGATGTGTCTAAAGTGAAAGAAATCTGTGATTGTTTTAATAGAGTAGAGGTGACTGTGTTAGAAGGATGACCAAAACGCTTGTGCTAGAGACTTGTGTTGACTTGTTTACCAAGATAACAAACCAGATTATTTGTAAAGAGAGACTGTGAAGGAAATGCAAAAGAGAAAGGAATAGGATATAACCCAGCTCTACACAGTCCCTTGAGGAGGACATTCCTCGTGATTTTGTCTTGAATCCAAAAACCAAAAGCATCACAAATAAAACGGCAGTTGTTATCTTTACATAGCTTATGAACCAATAACAAGTGTTGAGATAGTTTTGGCATATGCAAAACTTGCTTTAATTGTAAGGAGCAATGAGGGACATCCAGAATAGAAGAACCAATATTAGAAATGGTCAAACTTGAACCTCCTGCAGTGGTAACAATATCAGCTCCTGAGAAAGGTGCAGCCAGATTAAGTTGAGCCAAATTAGAGGTCATATGTGTTGTGGCGCTAGTATCATCCACCCAAAATTGTTCTGGAGGAGAAGGAGGTGGAAAAGCGGCATGCATAGTGTGACGTTGATAACAATCAGCAGCTACATGACCTTTCTTAGTGCAAATTTGACATGTAGGAATGTCAATGCCAGGACCAAGAATACCAGGGTTAGACGTAGGTGGAACCTGATAAGGACGTGGACTAAAATGATACTGATGACGTCCTCTACCACCTCCCTTAAAGTGAGACCCTCGATTGCCAAAGTATCCACCATTGGAACCATGAAAGCCACTATTATGACCATTAAATCCTCCATGGAAACCAGGAGGTGGAGCAGACTTGGAGAGCGAAGGATGAGAATGAGAATGAGAGTTACCTTCATCAAGAGCAAGAGCCTTGCCAGGAGATGCTTGATGTTGAGCCATCATTGCAGAAACAAACGAAGCAGCAGAATAAGTTTGCTCAAGAGTAGCTTCTTCACCCAGCAACTGAGACCGAAAATCTTCAAGGGATAACACGTTGTCTCGGCCACGAACCATACACCGAAAGGTGTTATAATCAGAAGGAAGACCATTGAGAGCCAAGATTACAATATCATCATCTTCAAAATAAACCACTGCTGCAGAAAGATGATCCCGAGCATCTTTGATTTTCTGCAAATATTGAGACACAGTATCTGAGCCCTTCTTGATGGTTTGAAGCTCACTTTTCATCTGAAAAATTCTTGCCTTGGTAATTGTGGAAAATCTATCCTTCAGTTGAATCCACATGTCATGAGAGCTAACACATCCAATAACGTAAGAGATTGCAGTTGAAGAGAGGGTAGCAATAATCAACTGCATCAATGCCCGGTCATGCATTTTCTAAATTTGATGATCATCAGTTTCAGCACCTTCAATATCAGAATCTGTATCAAACCGATTTGGACACTTTCTTGATCCATCAACAAATCCTAAAATACCATGACTCTTCAGTAGAATTTGTATTTGAAAGTTCCAGATGAGGTAATTTGTGTCATCTAATTTAACAATTACAGCTGTTGAAACTGTAGGAAGTAAAGAGGTAATGAGAGATTGGATAATTTGTAGTTGAGAAATTGTTACCATTTTTGAAGTTCAAGCGACAGAAGAGGAAGAGAATCACAGGTTTGAGAAGAGTGTTTGAAGATAAGTCTTTTAGTTTGACAATATATCAAACATATGATAGGCAGATCATTATTATGAAATTTTTGGTTGAATATGGTGATAATAACGCCAGAAACAGAGATTAGAAGCAGAGAAATCACAAGCTCATAAGATACTAACAATCCTAAGCTCTGATACCATGAAAGCTAGCAAGAATTGTTACAAAGATGAACAAGAAGCAAAATAGAAGTAGAGAAAGATGCTGCTGTAATGCAGAGGAAGAAGAAAATGTCTGTGTTTTATTCATATGATACATTCCCAGCATTGTTACATTCATTTTATATTAACAGAAGATGAGAAGCTTGGTTACGTTTTCTACTCAACTGCAACAAAATTCATTAACTGCCTAACCATATTAACAAACTTGCTAACCATTATATTTTTTATTCTCTTTGACAGGTGGCTGAAGCAGAGCATTTGATATCTTGACAAGCGTCAACACAGAACACGTGCAGTGAAAATTTGCTTTGCAGTTGACTTGAGTGATACATTCATGGTTGATGGTAAGAAGAGGTCTTAGCCAGAGAGATCTACGTGCAATGCATAGCATGCTATCAACCGTTTTCTTTACTTAT
>Ga0325404_1003082_pt1 | contig 17802 bp, 11 predicted proteins | sample PopdelMetagenome_18_FD_205664 | JGI IMG/M metagenome (GOLD analysis project Ga0325404, IMG submission 205664) | Populus deltoides microbial communities from Bellville, Georgia, United States - Xylem-Control-R1 | ecosystem: Host-associated > Plants > Phyllosphere > Stem > Wood/Secondary xylem... | reverse complement strand
AAAAAAAAAAAACCCTATTTAAAATGCTATTTAGCTAGAATCACTAATTTTTTTAGTGTAAAATACTTTTTTTAAAAGCACAATACGCTAGCATATAGTAAAATAAAAGGCATCTCGAGGCTGAAAAAATGAAAATTAAAATGTAGTTTTTATTTTTATTCCTTTTCCTTTCATTGCATGATTTCAAAACCAGAATTGGTAAAACAAGTTAACCCAAAAACTAAACTGATATGGATTGAAAAAACAGAGAAAAAAATTGATATAATTTAACTCGGTTAAAAATTTAAATTCACTCACAACTTATTTAAATTTTTATTAAAAACATGTTATTTTTTTTATAAAAATAATAGTATTTTAATTTTTGTTTAAACTATATTTTAGATATCTAAATTAACTATCTTAATTCACAACTCAAACCTTAGCTTAAACGATCCTCGGTGAGTTTTAAAATTGTTCTTCGTTAAAGAGCAGAAACAGCATAATTACACTAGCAGATGCTTGAGTAAATAATCTAAGGAGGCAAAACTCCACGCTGGCAATCCTATATCCTGTTTATCTCCGTATCCGTTAGATCGATTTAACAAACGGTTATTACAAAAGCACCCGCTTGACGCGGATTAAACCATGGATAGAACATAATCCTACGGATATTACAGCTAGAAGGAAGCCATGCTGGCAATCTCAGGCATCCTTTAAACCTCGTTAAAACATCCGTCAGATGAACCAACCAACGGTGGATATTAAACCACCAAAAACACAAATCTGCTCTACCGCCAAAACAACTGCCTTTTCTGAAGAGCTCTGCCTCGTATAAATACCCGGCCAAGCTTCTCTATGAAAATCACCATTCAAGCACAAAAAAGAAGAGAAGAAGCTCTCTCCCTGTTAGATTTTCCGAGAAAACAGGAAGGTTTGCGAAGATGTCGGGAAGAGGAAAGGGCGGAAAGGGGCTGGGAAAGGGAGGTGCAAAGAGGCACAGGAAGGTGTTGAGAGATAACATCCAAGGAATCACAAAGCCAGCAATTAGAAGGCTAGCAAGAAGAGGAGGTGTGAAGAGAATTAGTGGGCTGATTTACGAGGAAACTAGAGGGGTTTTGAAGATCTTCCTTGAGAATGTGATTCGTGATGCTGTTACTTATACAGAACATGCTAGGAGAAAGACTGTCACTGCCATGGATGTTGTCTATGCTCTTAAGAGGCAAGGTCGTACTTTGTATGGGTTTGGGGGTTAGGATTTATCGGGTCTTCTATTTTGCTTGTATTATTTTCCTTCCTTGGGAATTTAGATCTTCTATGGGCTGGAATTGAAAAACTGGATCTGTAATTGAAACAATTTGTTAATCATGATTCAGCTGTTGCCATTTTAGGCCAAAATTGCTTGCTTCGCTTTAATTCTTTTTGGACTTGATGCTACAAAATGCTCCGATAAGTGGTTTCTTGTGAGATTTGAGAAACTGGTCTCCGAGGGTTTATGAGAAAGAATCAACAATTTCTCGGTCTGACATAAAAGAGTAATTGGTGTGATGTAGTCAAGCTGTTTGATGTTTGGTCCGTGAAGGGTTTTGATTGAAGAAACTGTACTGTCTGTTTATTTTTTCCGTTACCTTGGTGAAGGAACACTGTAATTATCTCATGTTATATTAGAGCGAAAGGGCACTAGTCTTGTCAATTAAGCCTTGTCTCTTATTTTTGCACCAATTTTTCATGAAGATTTGCAGAAGTGACGTGTAATTTTTTTTGCTAGTAGCTTGTTTTGTGGAAGGGCTAGAATCTGTGAAATGGAATGGCATGTAAGGAAAAATATAGCGATGGTGAAATGGAAAATATAGGTAATTGCTTTGATATTAATTAAGAAACAAGCTTGAGGGTAATGGCTCCAACGTGTATAATTAAGGGAAAATCACCACCATTAGTTTTGAAATCCATTGTTTGGATACCTTCATCAGCTAGTTATTTTTTTTTAAAAAAAAAATAATAAAACAAATGATTCATAACACATGAAAATTAAAATCCAACAATTGCTGGTTTAATTTCATAAACAGAACAACGGTCTCTTTATCAATATAATTATCCCAAATTTTTTTAGTTTTAATTTTTATAAATATTTCTAGTCAATTTTCACAAAAAATAATTTTCTCTTACTCGTTTGATTTAAATAGGAGATAATAGAATAATAAGAAAATCTATCTGCCTTCTAAACCAAGATACCAACACCTGTGGACCTTTTTTTTTTTTTTTTGTTGTCTGAAAAGTAAATTTATTTTATTTTTATATTTGATAGTATTATGAAAAATAAATTAAAAAATATTTTTTAGTATTTTATTATTTCATGAAAAAATAAATTGAAAAGTAATTTTTTTAATTTTATTCTAAATTTATATAAAAAAAATAGGAACTAATAGATAAAAATATTGAAGAAAAATAAAATTAAAAAATATATAGTTTCATAAATTATTTCAAATAAAATAAATAACAATAAAATAATAGAATCAAATTTTATATTTAAAAAAAGTTGAAAGATAATGAAATTTAAAAATAATAATGAAATTTTATAAATTATTTCAAATAAAAAAATATGAATCAAATATGTAAAATAAAAACTTTAATCAATAAAAAAATGATAAAATCAAAAGAAAAGGGATGAAAATTGATATAAAATTAAAATTAAATTAAATTCTAAAAAACATAATTAAAAAAGATATATAACACAATATATAATAATAAAAAAATTAATGATTAAATTTGATATAATTAACAAATAATAATATATATATTTTTATTTTTTTACAAGTTCTGAAAGTTGTATTATAATTAAAATAGGTAAACAAACTAAATTTTTTAAAACTAAAAAGTAATTTTTATTAACCAGATTTTTTAAAATAGTCAATAAATATAAAAAAGATTAAAAAATAATTCCTATTACTTTACACGAAACAAATATAGTCTTGACTCTTGATCCGAATTGATATTCAATAAGATCTCACCCGAGACCGATTCCAAAGCCGAGATCCGGAATGGAATGGTTGATTTGACTTCGCAACCCCTACCACCTTCTAATTCTTTCAATACTCCGGTGCTGGTGGCTGACAAAAAGAAAGAGATAACACAATTAGTCAATTCTACACCCACTAATAACTATGAGAGAGAAATTACACAACTTTTTTCAACAAAATACTTTGAATATTTTTTTTAAGATGTAATATCCTATAAGCTTTAATTTAATTTAAGATGTATATTACATTTTTTATTATTTAACATTGAACATGAAAAATAATTATAACATCAGAACAATTCAGTTTAAGGTCTCTTAAATTATTTTAATCTATAAGTTGAGTTCCGTTTCATTTACATTTTTATTATTTTTTCAAATAAGACCTAAATAAAAATATAATTTATGTGGTATTTTTTGAAAAATGTGGAGTATAATCAAGAATTTAAAATAAATATGTAGCAAATATATAGAATATCACACACACACATTGTTTTTATGATTTTTCTTACATTATAATACTAGCATTCTTTTTTAATTAATTCTTGCAATGTGAATGCAGACGGCTAGGTCTCTAGTAATTATAATTTCTTCAATTATGAAGAGTGCTATGTAGATTTTCCAATGTAATTTTTTTGAAATAGCTTATACATTTATCCAAAATTATTGTTCAAAGTTGCGTATAAGGATCTTTATAAAAGTAATTTAAAATGTATAAAGGTTTATATAATATTTAAAGTATTGTTCTAAAAATATTAATTGACCTCTATAGCATGAATCACGATGAACAATATAAAAAAAAAACAATAATAATTTACAATAACTATGTAAGCATGTCTAGATCCCTTATGTCATCCGTTTGTATAAAAAAAAAATGAAACAAGAGAAAAAATTTAAATCAAAAAAATTAGATCATAATTTTCTATGATGTGTATACATATATATATCTTTTGTTTTTGTTTAAACCAATTAAAAGCTCTTATTATAAGCTTTAATGTAAGAGATACATTTAATATTTTTTCATTAAAAAAGAGAAATTAAAAAAAAAGCAGGGAAATTGTCTCAATGCTTGACCCATCATCTTCGAAGTTGTTTAAAAGTTTAGTAATAGTATAATAGTTGAATTATATGTCGTTTATATCTTTATTTATTTTTTAAATCAAGCCTTTTAGCAACAAAATCATGAACTTGACTAGTACAACTTTGTAATATTACTTTAAAATTGAATGTTGATTAATAATGTGGAATATACAAATCCTAAACTGATTTTTTTTCGTCTTATTATAATGTTTTTTTAATTGATTTTAATAAGTATAATGTAAAACGCGTTTTAAGCTAATAAAAAATAATTTAGATTTTTAATACTTTAATATACAAATCTTATATTTGAGTCGATAACCTGCTTTCACTGAGAAAGAATTCCTTACCTTATTGTTATTGTTCAAATACAATCCAAATAGTATTAATAAAAATAATTATATAATTACCATAATATTTCAACAGATGATTATATAAAATAAAATATTTGGATTATTAAAATCAGATTATGTTGAAAACAAGTAAGATTGAATATAAAATTAAGTGTGTATTTGTTATTATGATGCATAATAATTTTTATTTAAAAAGTTTGTAAGGTTATCTGTAAGATTGTTAATATAATTATATCTAAATCATAAAAAATATAAAAATAATATTAATTTAATATATTTTTATATAAAAATCATAAAAAAACCAGAAACCACCGAGCTTTTAATCATCCACTGATAGCAAAAGATAGATTTATGAAGTTTAGAAAGGAAGAAGACGACAGAGAAAAGAAAAGTTGAAATGAAAGAAAGAAGGGAAGAAAATAAAAGCACGTCAAAAGACAGCATAGTTTATTGATTCGGTGAGGACAAAGCAAGGCAAATAAAGTGACTGCATGGAACGCCGTTGAAAAGCAATTTTTAAATTATTTTTTTTTAATATTTTTACATAGTTTTGATATAAAATATAATTTTTAAAAAATTAAAAAAATATATTTTAATATATTTATAAATAAAAATTACTTTGAAAAAACCATTATTACACAGACATGAAACAACATACTTTCCATTTTGCCTTTCTTTCTTGACCTCCTCTTCTCTTTTATACCTTAAAACAAAAACCAAAACTCACTCCTTTATCAATCAAGCTGTACGCAGTCAATCTCTCCACGAAGCAGCACCCCGGAAAAGAGGTCTCATCTTTCTCTTAATTCTTTACTCTTATTTTTCACTCTCTGTCTTTTGTTTCTTACACATTTTGTATTGTACCCTTTAAAAATCTCTGCTTTGTCTTTTAAAATTGTCTCTTATTTGTCTCATTTGATGCAAGAATACCCTTTTGTGATTTTGTCGTGATTTGAGGTTTGATCTGTGAATTTTTTGTGGGTTTTTGTATCAGGGTCAGTGAGTGGTAACCCGTGTTGAATTGGGGTTTTGTTAATTAAGGTTCAAGGTACTGTTTTTTTTTGGAGAATTAGGAGTGATTTTAATGTATGGTGATTTTTTAACAAGAAAAAGGCATGATCTTGCTGCTTAATATCCTTGTTATGAGCTTGAATTTGCATTGTTGTTCACAAAGCTTGGTGCTTGATAATTATCTTCAACGTGGTTGGTAGTTGGTACTAGAGTTTGTGGTTTATGATGTGTTGTTATGCACTAAAGCTGACGGGTTTGGTTTGTCGATTGGCATGAGGTTTATACAATCTAAAATTTGAATTTCTGTTTTTCTGGTTTTTTTTTTGCAACTCAGGGAAGGTATGGCAGGAGAGGATGTCGACTTGTCAAGTTTGACGTTGCAAGTTGGAGAAACTCAGGAAACGTGGAAGCAGGAGATGGAAAGGCGACAGTCTCAAGTGGATGTGTTACAAGTGAAGCTTATGGAGGTGAAGGCTTGTGTACAAGGGTCGGAGGAACATGCAAAGGAGATGGAGGTTCTTTGGCGAAGGGTGAAAACAACCTCGACATTGTTGACTTATTTAAAAGCAAAAGCACGAGTCTTTGCTGTTCCTGAGTTAGCTCACACATCATGTGGAATAAAGGAATTAGAAGGAGTGGGGCTTGTTGACAGGAATGGAACTCCATTGTCCAGTTGGTCCCGGGATGTTGATCTTTCTTCATTTGGCCCGGATGAAGAATCATGTATTAGACTTAGAAAGCAACAAGGAAGCTATGATGAACAAGACGAAGCTTATATTGGTGAACTACTCAAGTCTGTGCAGATGGTATCCGATGTGATGGAAGGTCTTGTTAAAAGAGTTATAATGGCAGAATCTGAAACTGCACTGGAGAAAGATAAGGTAACTTTAGGTCAGGAAGAAATTAGAAGGAAAGCAATCCAAATTGAGAACATGTCTTTGAAATTAGAGGAGATGGAGCGGTTTGCTCTGGGTACAAATGGTATTTTGAATGATATGCGGAAGAGGGTTGAGGATTTGGTTGAAGAGACATCTAGGCAGAGGCAATGTGCTGCAGAAAATGAGCAAGAGCTTTGCCGAGTGAAAAGGGACTTCGAGTCTCTAAAATCCTATGTTAGCAGTCTCATTAGTGTCAGAGAGACACTTCTTTCATCAGAGAGGCAATTTCAAACTATTGAGAGGCTTTTTGAACGGTCAGTGTACTTGGATATTCCTGAAATAAGATGATAAGCTTCACTACACATTTTCTTTATCAACAAGTGTAGTTCTAGGTTTTATGATAACTATAGTGTGAGATTTGAACCTATATTCTACTAATAGTATTAGGTATGGTGACATGGCCAACCTATACTGATATTTACCTGAACGGTTTGCTGATCACACACATTCATTAATCACTTGCGATCAAATTTCAAAACCTTTTCTGATTATGGTTTTGTAAATTCTTTATTGGATAACACAAATTGTTGGCTATTGGTGATGATTCTGGTTGTTTAGAATTATAATGATTTCTATGTCAGCTCTTGCTTCATCGATGATGTTATTAGGTTACTGATTTTACAATGTACTTTTCTGGGATATTCAAGTACATTCTGGATTATGATTAGTAGTCAACCTAGTGCTTAATCTATATGGATTTTTAATCACATTTCAAATAGCCAATGACTAGTATGTTTGGTGGTACTATCTGTGTTATCACTTTGCTTCACAGTCCAAGGGTTTCCAGTCTGTAAAAGTCCTCTACTTTAATTGTATGCTTACACTCTCATATTTGTTGTCTGCACTCGATTCATAGGAAGTTAGCAGGCTAGTTCTCTCCCTCCCTCCCTGCCTCTCTCAACATTAGTTTATCCCTTTTCTTGGTCTCCTTTATAGCTTTTCTGCTGGATTACCATATTTGTCTAGCATCTCATTTTGTTGTGAAGCAGGCTAGTTGCGAAGACAACACAATTGGAGGGTGAGAAAATGCAGAAAGAGACTGAAGTTCAGAAACTTATGGAAGAGAATGTGAGGTTGAGTGCCCTTCTTGATAAGAAAGAGGCTCAACTTCTGGCCATGAATGAACAATGCAAGTTAATGGCCCTGAATGCTTCAAATATTTGATTTGGTGGTGCTATCCTGCTACACGAGATGGCCGGGGGTGAATGGTTGCTTCATTCAAGCTCAATGGTCTCGGAGATTGAAGGGTTCTGTATTACGGAGATTCTCAGATTCCTTTTCCAAAATGTAACATTCTTAAGAGCTCAGTGAACTCTTTTTCTAGTACCATTCTTGTGCTTTGTAAAATCGAAGTGATAAAAATATTGATCATAGTTGTGATTTGTCCTGCTAATCAAAATGTTGACAAGCTTTTTATCTTTTCAGTAACCATCTGGGATTTTGATTTTAGTTTACGCCATTCCTACAATCATTTATTGTTTGATTTCTTCTAGTTACCACTAAAATTTTTGTTCCTTAGGTTGTTACACTCTCAATAGAGTTGATAACTCACCAAAGTTTGTCAAGTGATAATGGTTTCAGGTTTCTATCCTATCCTGTTTCCTTTCATTTTCAGATAGCAGGAAGATGCGATGATGTTGCTTTCCACCCAGTAATTTCTCATGGCTCTTGTTGGTGGTGGTGCCCGTTGCGATGCATGTTTTTGAGTTACAATAGGAGAGTATCATAAGTCAATGGTGTGATCTAGATTACTGCGTGTTTTGATCTCTGATGACTCGGAGACTGCTGGCTGATCATTAGCCTATACTGCTGGCCATGATAATTATATTATCACAATCATTTCTAACCCTGTTATGATATCCTGAAAAATTATGATAAATCGCCATTGGATGCGGTGTTCTTTTTTCTATGATTATTGGTGGGTCCATTGATTATTTTTGGTTTACAAGTAATGGCCATTATTTTCTGAGTGCTAGCCCCATTAGTTTTTGGTATGGATGATGACAGATAGATCTAGTGATTCCAACGCTAGCGAACGACATGTCAGCAGACGTCTGAGGGAAGGGAAAAAAAGAGTGGAAAAACTATATTTTAGACCCTTCCTTGTAACAAACAATATTTCACTTTAGTATCTATAGTTTAAAAATTCAACTCTACAGTTTTCAAAAAAACTAATAAGGCTCCAATTGTTAATTGATCAACAAATTCATAGGAAATGGCCATTTTTAAACTTTATTTAAAAAAAAAAAATTAAATATTTTTGTAGAATATTGATAAAATTAAAAAAAAAGGGTCCCGTTAACTTCTATTGGCTGGAAGCCATATGAAAATTATACTAGGGCCTCAAGTGTAGAGTTCTTCAATATCCAAGGACTAAAAGATAGTTACTAAAACAATCCACTTCCTTTTCTTTTCGAGAAAAACAAAAACTTCATCCAAAACCCAAAAAAATGGTAGTGAGTAATCCTTAAAGCCTAACTCCTGCAAATTTCCATTTACAAAGCGGTAATAAAATGCCCCACACGACAACTCCATTACCCTCGAAAACAAGCATTCAACTAGAAGATGTTGAGTCTGCTGCGAAACCTCAACGCATCAAACCCACTGATTACACCGACAACAACATAAACCAGGTAATAATAACTCACCCATAACATAAAAGCTTCTCACTTTCCATTTTTGAAATCCCATTTTTCCAAAGTCATTCCAGGTTTTATAGCTGATCATACCCATACAAAAATCCTTTTTTTTTTTTTTATGAAATCCCATGTAAAGAAATGTACTACTTTTATAGTTAATCATATTTGCAAGTGTCGAATCAAAGCAGTGTGCGTGCATGCACAGTTACAGTCAGTAAGATTAACTTTTGATAACGGGCATCGTGATTTGTCAAAAATTGCTGCAGTTTGTGTAATAGATGTGTGGAGAGATTAATTTGTTGTTGATGGACTATGCATTGTTGTGAGGATTATAATATCTCTTTATTTATTTATTTATTTTGAATTAATAAGCGTTTTAATTATTATTTTATCTTTATTTAAACTAGGTGTATTAATTTTGATGTTGTGATTTAGGATGAAAACAAGAGGCTTAAAGATGTTGAAATCAGTGTTCCGGTGGTATATGGAACTATGGCATTTTACCTTGGTAAAAAGGCCAATGAGTAAGTTGCATTCTTCTGTTTGCTTAAATGGTTTTTGGATATTTCTTTTGTTTTTATTTTGTTTTTATTTTTTTTATGAATTAGGTTACAGTCTCATAAATGGACAGTGTATGTACGCGGACCGACGAATGAGGATCTTGGTGTAGTGATAAAGCAAGTCGTGTTTCAATTGCATCCTAGTTTTGATAACCCTATAAGAGTTGTTGAATCTCCACCATTTGAGTTATCTGAATGTGGTTGGGGTGAATTTGAAATTTGTATCTCCATACTTTTTCATGACGATGTCTGTGATAAGCATGTGGACTTGTGAGCAGTTTAAGTTTTTAATTTGGTGTTTTTACTTGACCAGGGAGGGAGATTATCTCGCTAATGGTGGGTTAATTTTTATTAATTAGGTTCCACTTATTGAAGTTGTATCCTGATGCTGAAAGTGGTCCACAGTCAACCAAGAAACCTGTTGTTGTGGAAACTTATAATGAGATTGTCTTTCCTGACCCCTCAGAGAACTTTTTGGCTCGCGTGCTGAATCATCCTGCTGTATATGTGCCACGACTTCCTGCTGGATTTAACTTGCCTGCTCCTGGTAAAATTTCATGCTTTGTAAATTTTCTCAGCAGTGATTTCTACGTGGTTACATTTTAACATTTGGACTACTGCAGTTCCAAGCCCAAATATGAATGTGAAAGGGAAAGATGATACCAAAAACCATCCATTGAATCACTGGTTCATAAATTTTTCAGAGGCAGATGAGCTTTTGAAACTTGCATCTGCTCGTCAGCAGGTTAGTCTTAGCTAATTAACTTTATCAAATGATTCATAATTGCTTACAGTCATTGTGTGTGGTTTTACCTGTAGTTGTGAATGTGCATGCTGTATAATTGAATAATCTGAGATGTTTACTTAAGAATGTTAGCTCTGTATGTACATTTAGGTTGAGGGGGGGTTAGCCATGACTACCTGTCTCTTTGCTACTTTCTGTTATATGCTCTTTCTTGGTTGGACTTTAAAGGTTATTGGAAAATGCTAGACCCCTCTCCATTCCAAAATGTGTCCTTGAGAAAAAAGGCAATATTGGATCTATATCATTTTCCAAATTTTGTTTATGTATTATTGGTTTACTTTATAAGCTTTTCCTAATTGCATATGCTATTTAGTTGTTGGTGCTTTATCTTGTATGCTTGTTTCATAGACAGACTGCTTCAGTGTTTAGAACTTGCTAGGATACCTTTTTCTGATGGTATATGAAATATGATAGGTGCAAGATCATATTCTTAAGCTGAGAAGACAATTGAGCATGTTAGATGGACCACCTCAACCATCAAAACTAGCCTACGGTATGATATCTGAATGTACATGATTGCGACACACTAACTTTGGCGTTTCATCATCGAACTTGGATGGTTGAAGACAAATCGCTAGTGGTAATTAGATGTAAAAAACGTGGACTAACCCACATCTAGGGACTCTCTAGTTTTAGTTTTCTAGTTTTCTTTACTAATTTTGGTAAAGACCAAAGTATTATGGGTGAATGTTATTAACAATGCATGGCTTAGTATCTTGATGACCAGAAAAGAGAAATTACTTTGTAATTCTGTTCTGATCTCATGATTTGCAATAGCAAATGGTTAGAAAGTTGCTTGATGTATGCATGTCTTAGAAAAGGATGGTTAAGTAGAAGGTATGTCATACTAGGCTGATTTTACGAGTTGGCAAGGCAAATTCTCAAGCCTTCATAGTTCATAGTGCTCTAGTGTGCTGATGCCTTCACAGCAGTTTAATGCTAGATACCTATTATTTAGTTTCTCAAGCCTTCTCGGCTTTCATCTTCTCACAATGGTACTAAGATGGCCACAGTGGTCCTAATATGGCCTTTTCCATGACAATAGAAGCATTCTCAATTACTGTAATCCATTATAGGTCTAGAATTTGATAAAACAGACTACATAATAATTATAATCAATGTCCTTCAATTGTTCAAGCTAGTCTCTTTGAGTTGTTAGAATATCCTTCAAGGTGCTTTGCCAAAGAACAAAATTGTTTTTCCCATCAAACAATTCTGTCTCAAATTTCTTCGCCAGTTTGTGCCCTCGCCATCTTCAATTGTTTCGCACAAGACTTCCATCAACCTCCCCTGTTACCAATTGTTGTGCAAAACCCAAGCAAACCAAATAATTAAATAAAATAAAAGGGACACAAAATATAATGTGGTTCAGCAAAGCCTGCTCTACAAAACTCCACCATCAAATATGGGGTTTTCAAGAACAAATTAAACACACAACCACCTCACTAGCCAAAACCCAGTTACATCCTAGAAATCGTTCACAAGAAAAAATTACCACATCGCTAATTCTTTTTGGTTGCCACCACAAACCATCAATATGGGAGGCACACAAGCTAGTAACTGCCCATTCTATTTATACTAGCAACAAAGTCCTTCATTAGAAAAATAATTTTTTTTTTTTTTAATTTCAAGGAAAAATGCTTCAAGTCCAACTCCAAGGAGGAAAGTCTCTTTTCCTAAACAAAATATATCAACACATTCCATTCTTGTTTAGGACACTACATCATGCAATTACCAATCCAACCTAAACCAACTCATCAAGTTAAGCCCGAACTCAACAAGGCTAACTTGTCAAATGGTTCAATAGGAATTTGTTCTCGGATGATTTTCAGTGGAAAGTTGCAGATGGCTGAAGTTGTCGTAGGCAATTGGGATGGTGTTGCATCACCCTAGTCCTTGCTCCTTACTGATTTGTCTGTATTAAGTGTTCTGAAGGCAGGAGTAGCACACTAACATTCGAGGTCAGAGATAAATAAATTCAAAAGACAAGAGTAACATGACCGTCACATGGTAATCATTGGACAAGGTTGCCATTCACATAAAGAAAAATGTCCTCTTTTGATCACAATGATGGTGTCTGCCTTTGAGTAACTAGGAGGGGCCATTCTCTGATTTGTATTTTTCGTATGCCAACTTATATTCAGTCACAAAAGGTTGACAGTTTACTCTGTCTAATCCAACATTCTAATATCTTTCATTTTCCTTTTGTATAAAGAAGTTTTGGCAACAGTAGCATCCCTGGTTGATTTCAGAAGATTACTAAGTAGTGCCTCTTAAATTAGTTTTTCGGCATGTGATGTTGGTGATGCACTTAGCACAAGTTTCTGTTTTGGGTATTGCTTGCCGTTGTTGGAATGTAGAAGAAAACAAGACAGATGCAGTGAAAGCAGATAGAGGGAGGCTTCGCCCTTATGACGATCCTCAGAACGAACATGGGAGAGTAACTGGTGTCCGGTATGTTTAGCATTGTGGCTAAAACGTTATTTGTTTAAAATTTAAATGTTATTTATTTAAAATTTATTATTTTTTGTTTAAAATTATTTTTGGATTGTTTTGATGTGTTACATCAAAAACTATTTTTTTTAATAAAAAAAACTCATTATTTTAATGTATTTGTAAATAAAAAAACACTTTAAAATATAATTTTAAATAAACACGAAATCTGTACCACACTTTTGAATAGACACGCAATCCCAACAAAGTAGTGGTGCTCAAAGTTTGGGAAGAATATAATGTCTGCATGCTCCATTTCATATATGTGGCTGTGTGCTTGTTATTGGGGTTATGAGTTTGGCAGGACACACATGGGCAGTCCTAAAATTGTGAGAAATTTGTGGTACCTGGCAAGAGAAAGAGCCCATCATGCTAAACATGTCTAAAATTTGGCAAATTTTGAAAAGCTGAGAATGACTTTAAATTCTCTTGGAAGGCTCGTCCATGCCATGGAAAGGCACTTCCAGAAAAGAAATAATTTTACCTTAGCAAAAGGATATGATTAGCTTGCGGGCACTGATGAGACTCTTTTCTCACTGGGCTGGGCATGCATTCCGAGGTAATTTGGATGGAAATTTGTGGTTCAAGTAATTATCCAAACCATCCAACAAAAAAGCTTACCTCTTGTTCCTCGTATAGTTCAGTCACTTTCTCAAATGCTTTTGAGGAAATCAGTAAGGTTTCGAACTTCAAATATCCTTTTCAATATAAATTGAAAAACTCTTCGAAATGGTTTTGGAATTTTGTATATGCATGCATGCGAAAATCTATAGTGGATGACAAAATGTTCGAAACATCATGTTCCATAGATTCTAGTTATAAGACCTACACCTGGTAGGTTACCTACCGATCCAGGATTTATCTCGAGTTAGGTTTTGGATTTATCTCGAATCCAATTTTTTTTTTTAAATATGATTGACAACTTAATCTTTAGACAAGATCGACTCTTGCTGTTTAAAACGTGAGGTTATTCGGTGTTTGAGAGTATAGTAATAATTATTTTTTAAAATATTTTTTAAAAAATATATTAAAATAATATTTTTTTACTTTTAAAAAATTATTTTTTATATCAATACATGAAAAAAATATAAAAAACAAAAAATAAATTAATTTGAAGTAAATAAAAAAATAAAAATAAAATAATTTTTTTCAAAAACATTTTTAAAATGCAAAAAATTAAAGGGTGGAAGCAAACATTGTCGGTTCATGCAAAAGAGAGACGGCCATTGATATATATATAGGCATTGTCGGCATTGTCTTTACTTTTAACAGAAGGCCATAAAAAAAGCCAGTGTGGTCTTACTGTTGAACTTGTAGCAACATTTGGGCACCAGATAAAAGAACATTAATAAACTGGGAAAAGTCCATCCCTTTAATTCAATGTGTGGGGCTTTACTTGATCTGCTTGAAGGGACTCATGATCCCTTTCAGGAGGGCTCACTGGGTCAGTCGGCGTAATTCAAGCCCAGCCAAGTTAAATACTTGACACCATGAAGTTCGAATTGGTGGACAAGAATGCATGCCATGCCTTGTAGGATTGCTCAAAAGACATTGTAGATTCGCAGGCTTTAAGGCTTAACTCTTCTGTACATGGCTCAACAAAGAAAATTATCCCCAAGAGGCTAGCATATGTCAAAAAGAAAGAAAGAAAAGGTTTTGCAATCTTCGAATAGCGTCCAAGGAGAGAAGACTTGAAAACCTTGGAGGGGAAGATGGTCCCTTAATGTCCTTAGAAGAGGCTACAAGGTAGGGTAAACCAAAATGGTTTGGATACTGCATGGCCTTTTTATACAGTATTCTGAAACACCTTCGGTCTGTTCTTCGTCCCCACATCACATGACATTGTTACTAAAAAAACAGGAAACAGCCATCTCTGCTTGTAATCTCTCCATAAATACTTCTCCTTCCCTTCGGTCCTTCCCCACCACCCTCCACACTTCTCCTCTTTAGCCCCTTTGTCCATCCTCACCGCCTGAATTTCTTCTCATCACCCAAAAAGTTGTAAAGCACAAGCTATCTGAAATCACCAAATGGCTATAAGAAAATCAAACAAGTCTCCTCAAACATCAGCTCTCAAACAAATTGTCAAAAGATGCTCAAGTTTTGGAAAGAAAAATGGCTATGACCAAGATGGCCTGCCTGATGATGTACCGAAAGGCCATTTTGCAGTTTATGTAGGAGAGAACAGAAGCAGATACATTATCCCAATATCATGGTTGGATCGTCCTGAGTTTCAAAGCTTACTCCAAAGAGCTGAAGAGGAGTTTGGCTTTAAACACGGCATGGGCCTCACTATTCCTTGTGAAGAAGTAGTCTTTCGGTCTCTAACAGAGATGATAAGATAAAAGGAATCAAAATATTTGTGATTATCACAAGGCCTGTTGGAAACATACTCCAGTTAAACATGTTGCCTTTTGGCTTCTGTCAGAGTTATAGTTAACCTCCAGCTGCTATAACCCTGACGAAGAGACATTATTTGACATAGTTAGGTGTCCATATTTGTTTTCATGTTTGGAGTTTTTCCATTCAGAACAGTTTGTGTTATGTTATAACTCTGTACTATAATGTATGCCTTCTTGGTGGGGGGGCTAACCCTAGCTACCTTTCACATCTATCTCTCTCCCGTTCTGTTGATTTATCTTCTGCTAGCTCCAAGTTAATTTCAGCTTTATGAATTTTGTTGCTTGATCACATGGAACAATCAAGCTTGCAATTACAGCAGCTGATCGTGGTATGCCTCAAATCTGCCATAAAAGCATAGTCATTGAGCAAAGGCACAGGATGAGGTTTGAGCTTACTATATAGCATGACATGAAAAAACATTTTCTAGAAATTATTATTGTAAAATCTTCTTTGTGTTAGCATCAATCATTGAAGCACTGAAGTTGACTATATATTATAGGGTGGCAAAGTACTGTACAGTATTCACTGGCGATAGCCAATAAGAGATGAAAAAACAAAAGGATTGATAGTTTCCTTTGTCATGATTGATTGAAAATGGTGTTGTAGATTGAAAAGCAGCCAGAAAGGCTGCCCTGTGTAGACAATTGGTTGGTTTTCTCCTCTCACCCCACATGGCACTTCTTTATTTGATGCAGCAGACCTCATTGTTGTAATTGCAACTTCATGTAATGAATCAAGATAATGTGATTAATTTTGTCAATATATATATATATATATATATATATATATGAATGGCCGTCTCTCTTTGATGAATGTGGAGCGAGGTCCTATTCATTAAATTGATACCATTTAAACTTTTTAAAAATAAAAAATGATATTATTTTGATCAACTTAAATCAACTCAGATATTCCTATTTAATCTATAATTTAAATCTTGAGCTGGGTTTAATATCTTAATTCCGAGCATGGAATTTCTTGTGTTGTTGACATGGATGTGTTTTATCAACTTATGACAAGTAGCTATCAAAATTTTAGGGAAGAAAAAAGTGTACGAGTCAGTGAAAATTAATTTATCACCAGTGACTGCGTATATGATGCAATACTGTACATTATTTCTGCAAGCATATATTTACCATCTAATAATAATATATATAAAAAAAAACCATATTAAAAGATATGGTTTTGCATGTCATAAACACTTGAATTTCCGTAATTCCACACAACTATATCTCCAAAATCAAATAGATTACAAAATGAAAAATAAAAGAAAAGAAAGAAGTTGCTTGTTCGAGCTGGTCAAAAAAACAGGAAAGCAAGCTAATAATTGAGGACACCAGCCAATGGATTGTTGTCGTTTTGATGACTTATAGGGGCTTGTTGTTCATATTTGACTTGAATCAGTTTCAATTTAATCAAAATAAAAACATTTTGGTATGAATTGGTTGTGATGTCTATCTTAATGCATAAAATTGATGCACATGCATGTGGGACTCAAGTGTCCTCCTCCTCCTCCTGCTGCTGCTGCTGCTGCTTGTTCCAAGCCATTCCTAATTTCTTGTCTTCTTAAATCACCAGTATTTGATTGCCTAACCCACCTAGAAACTAAAACTTTATCTTGTTTTTGATTGATGGGCACGATCTGAATCAGAGAATCTAGACATTTCTGCTCAAAGTAATTTTTCGTAATTAGATGGTCCAAACAATTTCTGTGGTCTAAATAGCTTGGCATGTAAATCACTCGAAAACAACAGCAAAAATGATTGATGTGTTTAAGAATAATTTTGGCTGTCTATGATCAACAGGACTCGGAGAAAAGGATTAATAACAAACTAGGGTCCATTTGTTTTGCCTAAAATAATTTATAGAAATATTTTTTAAATTTTCTTGTATTTGTTTTTCTTGTAATATTTTACAGAAAAACTGGCTAATGAGAAATATCTTATAATCAACTTAAAATTAATTTATTTATTGAAAAATATTTCAAACTCATAAAATTTCATAAAATATTTTACGAATAGTAATCCACTTACAATATCATCCAACTATTTCATTCACCATTTTCTCTTTCAAGCACTACTATCTTTTCCTCTAACACCATCATTTTCTTCTTCATCATCATCTCTTTTTTCACCACCATTACAACCACCTCATCACCGTCACCATCATCATCTCACCATCACCACCATCGTCATCTCATCTACCACTAAAAAATATTTTATGTAAAACTAATGGAACATAAAATTATGGATGGCATGGAGTGGCTAATGCAAGTGAAAACAAAGTGATTAACACTAGAAGAAGCCATAATATTTCACATTATTCTCTTTTGAAGGATGTGATTGGATTGATATTGATAAGAGATAAATTAAAACTATTCATGATAAGTCTCAAAATATTCAAGTAGTTTAGAAACAAGATTTATGTATTGGGTAATCGGTTGATCTTTTAATTCAAGTAATTTAATTCATTCTCCTTAATCAAGGTGCATTGTGGCTTGATATAAAAAGTCTAGGTAATTGGTAGTTAGTAGCTAG
>Ga0325404_1003080_pt1 | contig 17802 bp, 10 predicted proteins | sample PopdelMetagenome_18_FD_205664 | JGI IMG/M metagenome (GOLD analysis project Ga0325404, IMG submission 205664) | Populus deltoides microbial communities from Bellville, Georgia, United States - Xylem-Control-R1 | ecosystem: Host-associated > Plants > Phyllosphere > Stem > Wood/Secondary xylem... | reverse complement strand
TCAATAATCTGATGGAGCTGAGTTTGAAAGACTGCGGCAAGTGCAGACAACTCCCAACACTTGGATGTCTTCCTCGCCTTAAGATTCTAGAGATGAGTGGAATGCCTAATGTGAAATGTATAGGCAATGAGTTCTATAGCAGCGGTGGCAGTGCAGCCGTACTATTTCCAGCACTAAAAGAACTCACTTTGTGGGGTATGGATGGTCTTGAAGAATGGATGGTACCAGGTGGAGAAGTTGTTGCAGTATTTCCTTGTCTTGAAAAGTTGTGGATTCGACGGTGTGGCAAGTTGAAAAGCATTCCGATATGTGGTCTTTCATCTCTTGTAGAATTTGAAATTAACGGATGTGACGAACTGAGATATTTATGTGGTGAGTTTCATGGCTTCACGTCTCTTCGAGTTTTAAGTATATGGGGGTGTCCAAAGCTGGCATCCATTCCAAGCGTACAACACTGCACAGCTCTGGTGCAATTGCGTATATACGGCTGCCGTGAGTTGATGTCAATTCCTGGTGATTTTCAAGAATTGAAATATTCTTTGAAGAGATTGGATATTGGGGGATGTAAATTGGGAGCTCTTCCAAGCGGACTACAATGTTGCGCATCTCTAGAGGAATTATCAATAATTAAGTGGAGTGAGCTTATCCATATCAGTGATTTACAAGAATTGTCTTCGCTACGAGTATTATGGATTATAGGTTGTGATAAGCTCATCAGTATTGACTGGCATGGTTTACGACAATTGCATTCTCTTGTTGATTTATCAATCACCACGTGTCCCAGTTTGAGTGATTTCCCAGAGGATGATTGCTTAGGCGGCCTCACCCAACTGGAGTATTTGAGGATCGGTGGTTTCTCAGAGGAGATGGAGGCTTTTCCTGCAGGAGTTTTAAACTCATTCCAACACCTCAACTTGAGTGGGTCCCTCAAACTCCTATACATACATGGATGGGATAAACTGAAGAGTGTACCACACCAACTTCAACACCTCACTGCCCTCGAGCGATTGGATATACGTTATTTCAATGGTGAGGAATTTGAGGAAGCATTGCCAGAATGGTTGGGCAACCTTTCTTCTCTTCAATCTCTCACTATTTGGGGTTGCAAGAATCTCAAGTATCTGCCAAGTTCAATAGCCATTCAACGCCTCTCCAAATTAGAGCAATTGGTGATTTTGGGGGGATGTCCACATCTATCAGAAAATTGCAGAGAGGAGAATGGCTCTGAGTGGCCCAAGATTTCTCATATCCCATTTGTCGCTATAAGATAGAGGGTACACGTGTACAGGTAAGTTGGGGTTTAAGTTATTCCGTTACTTTGTAGTATGGAGAGGAGAGAGAACCAATTAAAGAATTCAAAATAATGAAAGCAGCAATAATTAGAATTGATTCTTTAGACATATTATATCAAAAGCAACCAAATCAATCATAATATCTTATTATCTTTTTACTATTATGTTAACAAAGTTTAGACTTTGTGATCAATGATAATATCAATAAGCATCACTGGTTATTGTAATATTAATAATGGCATGTGATAGTCTACGAATGTTTAGACTATTTTGATGGACACTATCACATGCCATTATTAATTAGCTTAATTTTACTATGTATCAAAATATATACTTATCAATGATAAAATCAATAGCCATCCAGCATTCTTTCAATCATTACTCTAATATTAAAAATATTTGCTTTATCTATATAGTATTATTTATTTTAATATCATCGACTTTATACACAATTATGACACTTTAAACAAACCACTAAATCTGAAGATTAACCAATTAGTTATTAGAGACTAATATCTTATTAACTTTTATTATTATGTTAACCAAATTTATACTTATTATTGTAACCATCAATCATTATTGAATATTAATATCACTAAATATTTTAAATTTTAATTATTTCTGTGCATTACAAATAACTTAGAGATGATTATTTCTGTGGAATGTATTGGGACGGACACTATCGCATGCCATTATTAATTAGCTTAATTTTACTATGTATCAAAATATATACTTATCAATGATACAAAATTCTGTTTCCAGCAGCATCAGTACAAAAGTTCTTCTCCATTACCAGTATCACACGTCCATAAAAAGAACTGTGAGAGAGGATGGTATTGCTTGGCCAGCACCGTAGACTATCAGCTGTAAATAGATGCATAGAAATCCACAAGAACTAGTTTCAGTCAATACTTCACATGAACAAAGAGTATGTCGCACCTCAACTCAATTGAAAATTAAAAGAGAAGATTATTCATGCCTTCCTTCCTGTATTACTTGAATATATGAATAGCACTCATATTGTGAATATTGTAGAAACCATATAGAACTCCCACCTTTTCTCTACTCAATGGATATCATCCTGCATTTTGCAGTTTAGCGTTTAGCGTTGTTTTTCTTTCCAAGACTAACAAGAAGTTGGTTGTTTTAACTATTGTATGTGCAGTCGAACCTCTAAGACTGAAGGAAGCCACATAATGGTTATTTAAAGCTTCTGCAGAATAGTGTTTGTCGGGCTGGATGGTGGATAAACATGTGAGTTGCACAGTTTTCTGTTGTCTTTATGAGATAAGTATATTTGATAGATAGTAAGAAAATGCATGGAGCTGGAAGCTTATCACGAAAATAGAAGAGCTTAATGAGGGCATGGATGTGAATTCTTAACTGTGTGCAATGTAACTTCTCTTATTTTATATCAGATTTTGTTTCTTAACATTTAAGAATTCTACTTTTATATATCCATAAATGTTTTTCAAAGCTGAATATTCTAAATGTAGAATGACCATTGTTCTTGATGGATAGATGGTTATGCAGTTGTACTGCAAATTCCTGAAGGATTATTCTCTCATCATGGATAGGGAGAGATTTCTGTGGAGGGGACTGGGAGGGTGTTCGAAGCAATTCTGCTACTGCTACTGGGAGGGTTACTGGTTTGTTGTTTCAGAGACCTAGGAGGGACAGTGGCGTTTACACGAGGGGCATTTTTTCAGCTTCTCTCGGAAAATAACAGGCTGGAAAATAACAAAAAAAAAAAGTGAAAAAGAGAAGAATAAAGGCCTCCTAAAAAACCTGATTATAGGGCTCTAGATCGCTAACAGAGCACCAACATAAACAACACCTTGCAAAGTCGTAAATCTAGTGATGAATAGGATGCTGAGCCAGCGAAACGAAATGAAATGTTGGATAAAAAACAAAAAGGGTAAAAGAGTGCATCAACAATGTATAAAAAGAAAACAACTGCCGCAGAAAAAAAAAACACAAAAGGAACTGCTTCTGTGGTAAAAATGGAGGTGGGAAGCATAACAACTGTGTAGAAGCAAACTTAAAAGAAAGATGGATAAGGATTGAGTAAAGGAAGGGGGAGGACTTAAAGTAAAAAACTTCCAGTCTAGAACATCCACAAAAGAACAACATCATAAAACAACACAAAACAACTCATGAATGCACTAATCTTTAAAGGAAAAAAAGAGAGCTGAAAAGGACCTCAATGGTTGGCCTTACCAGCAAAATAAAACCACATAAGCTCACCCAACAAAGCTGAAAATGCAGGAGAAGAGGCCCCACAAGGCAAACCTGGCAAACAAAACCCAAAAAAAAAAAAACAATGTATAAGATACCAAATCTTCTGGTTAACCTATCAAAACAATAAAAAAAAACCCATAAGAAAAAAAATAAAGAGCCAAAGCCAAGAACAGCATAGATAAAACAACCAAAAAACAAATGCAAGAAAGAAACCGAAAGAGCTAATCCGAGCTAATCCGTTACTCTCTTAAAGAACAAAATTAAACAACTTGACATGATGGGAAAGAAGCTAATTCAGGCAGTAGCTGTGATAGCCAAAGCAAACATGGCAGCCCATCCTAAAAAGAAGTGAAATGGAGTGGTAAGGGTGTGTGAGAAATAAATAAAAAAAGCAAATCAAATGAAACTGAAAATAAGACTTTACCAAACTTGATTACATGAAGACCATACCTAGCTACCACCCACAAAGAAGATGGAATGGCCGGGCAATCAGCACTTCCCCCAACACAAATTACAATCTGAACAACTTGCCAAATTGGAGCACATTTCATGGGCAATCATTATAGTGCAGTAGTGCACCAATCCAGGAATGACTGACCTGCGAATCAGAGCAAAAAGCAGTCACATCAGCAACGAATCTCTCACAAAACAAGCGGAAAACTCAAGCAGAAAGGAAAGAGGAGAAGGGCTGAGAAGCCGCGCTAAACTTGTATGCCAGAAGGCCAGAAAGAAGCGATCCAGCAACACGAAAAGAGCTCAGTTCCTGGTGCCTTCAATCTAGAATTAGAAGAGAAGTGTGGGAAAAAACAAGTTAATTGCCAAGGCAAAAATACTGCAGCAAAGGAGAAGATGAGCTGTGTGGGAGGCCGTTTCAATACATTTAGATCCTTGCCCTTCTCCTATTTCTTCTCTTTCTTCGCTTTCGGTTCTGTCAAGGTTGTTGTCTTCCTACAAACCAAATAACTAATTCACAATCCCCAAATCATAACATATATTCAGTTGATTAATCAGATAGCAAAACAAAATTAGTGCCTCTTAACCTGTTCCTTCTTGGCTTCAGCTGGCTTTTCAACAACTTGAGGCCCTAAATCATAACAAGCAATTAAAACCCACTTAGTGATTAACCAACTAGCAAATGAAAAAAATAATTGTCTAATTATGGAACTGAACTAACCCGAATTCATCTTGATTTTATCATTCAAGGCTACGGCCGTGGAAACTTATAAAGCCACTGGCATATCCTTCTCGCACTCGTCACTGCATGTATCAATTCAAAAAAACAAAACACATAAATTACTTCACTAATTCCTTAATTTCTGTAACCGGGTTCCCTTTTTCTTAAAAAATTCAAAGAACCATGGCTGAAAACCTCAAAATCAAGCCGAGAACACAAAACTAGAAACACTCAGAAACAGAATTTGTTAAAAAATCAACCGAATTACTCAATTCCTTTAAAAAATCAAAGAACCCATAATTTTAAACCCCAAAACCCAAAATCAATTCAAGAACACAAAAATAGAAAAACCCAGAATATTTTTTTTTTAAAATCAAACAAATCATAGCTACTTTTCTTGAAAATCTCCAAATTCAAATTAATAACACAAAATAAGAACACCCCCCCGAATAGATAGAAGCAGAATTCCTCGAATTTAGCTCAACATTCATTCATTATGTTCATCATTTTCCTTCTCAAATTCTCAAATTCTGTTACAGATCTTATATATGAAGATAACTTCCTCTATTCTCGCTAGTGGCCACACGTGACATCTTTTCTTAACAAACCCTGCACTAATAAAGCGCGCGTATTGCTATAACTAAATCCTAACGGTCATATTGTCCAAGGTTCATTAAATTTGAAAACAACCTTGTGCAATTCTTTTCTCCCCCTCGAATCAAACTTAACTTGTGACAGTTATGACAGTTGTAAAATGACGCAAATGATTGGTTTTGGTATGAGAGGGAAATCATTTTGACATGGACAGATGACTTGGACTTCTCATCCACCATTGGATTTTTCTCATTGTTTTATATCAACAGCTTAGATTAAGTCTCTCATTTTCAAGTAATTTAGTCATTTCCTTATATTGCAGCTATAGTGTGTCTATCTGGGTAGGGATGGAAGGCTGTAGATTCCATTAAAAAAACATGCAGATGACCTCAAAGCCCTGTTGAGCTCTGCCATAACCAACCAAGAAACATGCTTGGATGGTTTCTCTCATGATGAAAAGCAGATAAAAAGGTGCGCAAAGCTTTGTTGAAGGGCCAAACTCATGTTGAAAAGATGTGCAGTAATGCATTGGCAACGATCAAGAATATGACAGACACAGACGTTGCAAATGAGTTCATGACCACAAACAGGAAGCTCATGCAGGAAAAAGAAGGTAATGAAAGTGAGTGGCCGGAGTGGATGTCAGTAGCAGACAGGAGGCTGTTGCAATCATCATCCGTGGCTCCCGATGTGGTGGTGGGCCTGGTGGCGGCTGATGGAAGTGGGAATTACAAGACAGTATCAGCTGCAGCTGCAGCTGCACCAAAGAAAAGCAGCAAAAGGTACATAATTCGTATCTAGGCAGGTGTTTACAGGGAAAATGTGGATGTACCCCAAATTTTAAGTTAGCCTTTGTACACTCTTAAAAAAAAATCATATATCATCTCATTCACATCTCCACCCTAAATTCCTGGTTGTACGAAATAGAGATCAAAAAGACTAGTCCAGAAAAAATAAAGGCACAAGAAGTAGAAAACGATGACAAATGATTCAAAGCCAAGTTGCTGTGCATTTTGCTATGTTATTTTGGCCCAAGAGTGATGAAGCGGGAGGATAAAGACAATTCAACCATGATATACAACCAATTATTTATTTTAGAATTTAATCAAGCACAAATTCACCAACATCAAGTGCATAAAATTGCAAAACATCAAAGTTTTAGCTAAAATTAAACCAACCTGCTTGTTGATCTGCATATGCAGGACAAGATAGTAAAGGCACAACAAGTTTGGCAATAGTAGTTAAGACCCCATTTGTTTGCTGGAAAGTAGTTTTCTTTTGGAAAGTGAATTCCGGAAAAGTGAATTTCAGGAAAGTATTTTCTGATATTTGGTAGTGTAATGAAAAATAAGTTGGAAAATACTTTCCAGTGTTTGGTTATGTCATGGAAAATTAGCTGGAAAATAACTTATTAATATTTTATTTTTCTCAAGTTTATTAAAATAATGAGGAAGAAATCTTACAAATTAAAAAATTGAATGAGAATGAAATTGAAAAAAAATATAATTTCATAAATTATCTCAAATAAAATAAATAATAGAGATCAAATCTAAAAAATTAAAAAAAAATAAAAGATGAAGAAATTAAAATAATAATAATCAACATTTCATAAATTATTTCAAATAAAATAAATAACAATCAAAAGAATGAGGACCAAATTTGATAGATAAAAAATTTCAATAAAAAAATAATAAGGAAAAAGCAAATAGTAATTATAAAAATAAGGACCAAAGTTAATATAAAAATAAAATTTTAAGAGATGAAATTGAAAAATAAATATTCAAAACAAAATATATATAGCAATCAAAAGTTTGAGGATCAAATTTGATATAATCAGCAAATAATGACATTTCTAATTTTTTCACAACTTTTGGAATGTGTTTTCCGCCCAAATTTTCCAGGAAAACACTTTCCTGAAAACCAAGCCAAAATTTTCTTTTACTGGAAAGTGTTTTTCGTTGACCAATTTTTCTAATGGCAAACTAGGGGTGAGCAAAAAAACCGATAAACCGATTAAACCGAGAAAACCGGAAAAAAATTACCGAAAAAACCGAACCGAAAAAAAAAACCGAATTAACCGATTAAAAAATCACAAAAAAATTCCGGTTCGGTTCGGTTTTGGTTTCTAAAGCCTGAAATCGATTGAACCGAACCGAACCGAACCGGTTCAACCAGCCACCACTTAAAAAAAAAAACAAGTATAAATACAATCTTTTCTAATTTCTAACCCTAGACTAACATTCAGCCGTCACCCCCCTCTCCCCTTCTCTGCATCTCTCCCTTTACTCTCACTTTCTCCCCTCCTTTGCCCCCCCTTCTCTTCTCTGCATCTTGCTTTACTCTCACTTTCTCCCCTCCCTTTACTCTCTGCTTTGCTTTGATTTTCCTCCCCTTCCTTATGGATTTGGTTCCTTTAGTTTTTCTTCAGATCTTAGTTCTCTTGTCGAGTCTGTGGTTGGCTCTACTGAGACAGAGAGCGATGAAGAAGATTACTGGCACCAAAAAGATTAAGGTATTGCTTCCTTTATGTTTCTTTTTAAAGTAGGACAACCTGCTGGTTTTTGTGATTATGTTTTTTGGGGCTAATGTTCGGCTCTTGGGTTTTTTGCCTGATTTGCAAGGTTGAGTTTTGTTTGGATCGCCTCAATCAACGATATGTGTAGTTGGACACAGGTGAGGTTGTAGACAAGGGTCTAGCCGTGGAAGCCCGAATGGGTCTTCACCTCCAGTAACTTGGGATCTGCTATACGAGGCTGCAGGAGAAGTAGAGAGGACCATTGGGTTTGAACCGGTTTGGAAGGGAAAAAAACCGAACCGAACTGAAATTAATCGGTTTGAACCGGTTTTCGGTTCGGTTCGGTTCAAAAAAAATTCGGTTTGGTTGTTTATTTTGGTTCAAAACCGGACCGAACCGGAAATGCTCAGCCCTATGGCAAACAAACACAAGAAAGTTTGGAAAGTGATTTTCCGGAAAACAAACACAGCTAAAGGGAAAACACTTTCCTGAAAACCAAGTTAAATTTTTCTTTGACCGGAAAGTGTTTTCTGTTAACCAACTTTCCTAATAGCAAACAAACACAGGAAAGTTTAGAAAATAATTTTCCGGAAACTACTTTCCAGAAACAAACATGGCCTGAAGCAACAACTCCATAAAAAAGAATGGAATCTATATATCACATTATACTCTTTCTTCGCTTCTTTCGATTTTTTGAAGTGGGATCCTAAGATTAATCATATCAAGAACATTTTTTTAAGAAGTTATTTTTCTTTCAACCTGATCCTCTGATGAATGGTCAGAAAGGAAAGAGATGAAGCACTGAAAATCTGAGATTTTGATAGATCATTTATGTATATAAGCCAAACAGTAACCGTTGGAAGTTGGGTTCTAACATATACATTACATTCATTGATCTCTCCTCTAAAGATTAAAACTTGTCTTAATTATTATTATTATTAGAAACTAATCATTTCCTCTTGCTTGGAGATACTGATGGGGCTCCTGGTTAAGAAACTAAGGTGGTTGTGAGACTATGAGCTTGCTGATGGTGCTGACATGTCCGTGGCATGTTGTTCTTGCATGGTAGATTAATTGTATGTAGAAGAACTTCTGAGGCTTTTTCATGGGACTTGATTCGTTAGGAGTACTTGGAGACTGGATAGATTACTAGCTGTTGTTTATGGAACTTGATGGTGCTCTATGTAATAAAAGGTTCCGAATTGTGGATGAGATAGCCACAGGTCTGCTCTTCTCCATCAGACCAAGCCAGAGCCACTGGTTCACCGTGACCTCAAGCCAGGAAATATTTTGCTAGACAACAATTACACCAGTAAGATTAGTGATGTTGGGTTGGCCAGGCTTGTTCCGACTACTTCTGAGAATGGAACACAATACCACATGACATCAGCTGCTGGAACTTTCTGCTAGATCCAGAGTATCAACAAATTGGAATTATTGGTGTGAAATCTGATGTGTATTCCTTCGGGATCTTGCTTCTGCAAGTCATAACAGCCAAGTCACCAATGGGCTTGACTCACATTGTTGAACAAGCAATTGAAAATGAGACGCTCAAAGAAATTCTAGACTCAGATGTGCCTGATTGGCCAATTGAAGAGGCTTTATGTTTTGCAAAGCTTGCACTCCAATGTGCAGAACTGAGACGGAAAGACAGGCCAGATCTTGGCACAGAAGTTTTGCCAGAGCTCAACAGACTGAGAGATTTAGCTGAAGAAAAGATGAAATATCTTTTTTACGCTGAAGGTTTCGGCCCCTCTCCCAACCACAGCCTAGCTTCAATAACTCCTCCCACCAGTCAAATCTCAATAACTCCCACCAACCTTAGCCAAACTTCTGCAACTCCCACCAACCTCAGTCAAGTTTCAATAACTCAGGTTAGTATTGAAACGATTCCTTTGCGTATGAACTCTCTGAAACTCTCAGGCAAAACTCCTAAAGAGTGGGAAAGAAAAGGGACTGTTACTGTGAGGTGTCCTGCATGCTTCTTTCCTTTCTGAGTTTGCAAACAAGTTAAACACCGCCACTTCTTAGTTCTTGCATTCATCAGCTTCTTCTAATACTTGAAATCAACAAAAGGAAACAGATAAAATAATGGGACAAGGTGAAGAAGTCAAGACTAAAAGTGAAGCCTAGGGTTGTCTCTCTCTCTCTCTCTCTTATTTTATCTATGGAACTTATTGTTATGAATATAGTACTCACGAGTGGTTTTATTTATGGAAAAACTGAAAAATTATGTAGGAAAGAGCTGCAATATTCTTCTTCTATAGGCCAAGAGTTGAGAAAGAAGAAGCTCATAGCCCTGATGACGTTCAATTGTACTTGGTACTAAGGCCATAGTCTGGCGAGAGAGCGGTTGAAGAGAAGCAATCCCCTCAATCTGGTAAAGAAGGTTCTAAAAAAGGTTCTTTAAGTATTGATCATGATGGTGGTAGTAGTAGTGCTTCTGCAGGCAAGAATGGAAGTGAAGGTGAGCATGGATGCAGGTAATTAATTGTAATAGATTCACAAAGGCTCGAGCCAGCAACTAATTAAGTCCCATCTACCGAGACTAACCTGATCCTTGCTTTTTAAAAGTGTGTTTATATAGAGTTAGTAGTTAGAGCAATGAATGTGCTTTCTTTTTCTCTTCGATTGTAGGAAATGAACAATGAAAAAGAGCCCTTGTTGAGGTTTTGTGGACTTGTTCACAACAAAACTAGAAGATGTGAAGAATGCTCTTAAAGGAGGTAGTCAGCATTGAATTTTGTTGCAGTTTCATGGACATCAATTTGACCATAAATTTTAATTACTTGTTGCATCTCAGAGGAATATGCCCTGCAAGGCCAATTTGGGCACAAAAAGTTTGTTCCTGCTGACCCACCAGACATGTTGATTTATGAGGGATGTGAGTTGCTGTTGATATCTGCATCGGATGCCATAGAAGAGGAGTTGGAAATGGAGCTTAAGACAGAATGTGAAGGTGATGATGATCGATCCAGCTTCTTGTTCTGATTTGGTGAAGACTTTTAGGAGAGATTGCACATGTAACAACCCCGATTTTCTACAATTTTTTTCGTGATACCTATTTCAAGATCCGCAATTCATTTTACTTTCCATACTTATAATGACTACTAAATCACAACCACGTTCTGATACCAGCTATAATAACCCTGATTTTCTATATCTTTTTTTGCAATATATTGAAAATTTTCAGGTAAATTTTTTTTTTCAAATACAGGTTCCATCAAAATTTCTATCAAATTTTCAGCAGAGTCTTCTTTATATTGGGAGGTCTCAAGTTATTAACAAAATCTTATTACATTTCTAATTTTATTTCATATCATGATCCAATCGTCCTAGATCTCAACTCAACTCATTATCATTAACACAACACATCTTATTCAATAACATCATATAATGTAATTCAAGTGAGATATTCGATTTCAACTATAAATATGTATGGTTAAATAGGTATTTAGAGTTACAAATATTATATTAAAGTTATGCATTCAAATATGCGAATTAATATTACATTTCAAGTTTTAGAAGATAAGTTCCTTAATTTACAAATAATTTACATGGTCAAAAGCAAAAAGTAAGTAAACCAATATCACTCTTAACACGACCTTGATAGACATGAAAATAGAATTTAACGTGTACACATAAATATAAAAAGGTAGTAACTAACAATAATAATGACAAGTAATAATCTCCATGGAATTTCTTTTGATACATAAAATTAGACATAAATCTCTTTTACAACATACGTTTTCCATCTATTACCAATATCCATCTAATATCCTATCACATATGCCGAAAATAATTTCATCTTGAAAATCTTAACACAACTCAACAGTTTTTCGAACGTCATCTCCTTATAAATCAATTCTCACTTGATACCAAGATATTCCTCTCTTTGTATCATTAGCTCATCTCATTCTTTTGGAATAACTAATCAATATCCCCCTCTCATTTTCTGGAAGGTAATTGCCAACACTAATAAATCTTATTAGTACCATTATTCTCCCAATATTGGGTTAGACTAATCAATTACATTCACGTCCTGATATCGATACTGCTAATTGGTATCATTAAATGTTCCTTCCCCATAATAGTTAATCACATCTTATTAATATCTGATTTACCATCAAAGTTGTCGATGTCAAGAACCCTTGACATCATTAGCCTTCTTACTTGGAGTAGCTAGTCACACCAAAAATGGTGGTCGATACCAATGTAACCCATTGATATCATTAACTATTCTCGACCCGAAATAGTTAATCAACTTATCTTTTTCACTGAACCAGGAGTGACCATACCGATGTTAGTAATCTTTACTAACATCATTAGTCACCCAATTGCTCGGGATCGACTAATTAATTAAAGAAATAACAGCACCGATGGAACATCATCGATACCATTAGCTATCCAAACCTGGATAGTTAATCAATGTCATCTGAAATGTCGGTATCAATGGAACTCAATTGATACCATTATCTATTCAAACCCGGATAGCTAATCAATGTCATCTAAAATGCTGGTACCAATTGAACCCTATAGATACCATTATCTATCCAAACCCGGATAGCTAATCAATGTCATATGAATCCTTCATTCATACCGATCCCCTTTCATTTTTCTTATTAACATCATATGCATTGTAACCACGGTTGCCAAGTATCATTCGCACACATATCTTAGTTATCAACACTATAATCACTAAGCATCATTCACATAACCTTGATCACCTTCATCACAATGCCAAGTATCAATTTATGCCTTAGCCACCCTCATCATGGTTCTAAATATCATTGTAATGTATCCTTAGCCATCGACACTATAGTGGCCAATTATCTATTATTTCTCCTTCAATCTTCAAGTCATTATGTATTCCCAATCCATACTAAGGTATGTAAGATAATTACATCTATTCTAAAATTATCATGGCTAATTCCATACCTATCAATGTAAGGTAATTGTATCCATCTTAATAATAACATAATTAATTTGATATATAACAATGCACGCAAGGTACTCATATTCGTTCAAATATTATCCTAACTAATGGAGGTATATCGTTGTATGCAAAGTACTCTTATTCATTCCAATAATATCATCATAAGTTTGATATATATATATATATATATATATATATATATATATATATATATCAATATAAGTAAGGTACTCATATCCATTTCAATTATATCATAATTAGTCGATACGCATCTAAGCACACAAGGTACTCATATTCATTCCAATATTATCGAAGTAATAAAACAATAGATTCAGAAATTTATTAATAAATTTACATAATTTAAAAAGACAAGGCGCGATGCACCTACCTAGAGTATGTTCACGTGCTGCCACTCCATGTAATTGTCTAGTCCACACAGCTTCCCATGTACCACCAGGGATTCAGTTTTTATTACAATACAACCAACATCACAACTTTATTTAATTCTCATTCAACTAGTATTCTCAAACTAATCACAAGGAATTTCCTTAGAATCTCATACTCTTACCCATTTTCATGTTCATATTCATTCTTATAATTTTGTTATTAAAACCATCATTTAACAACAATTCCAAGCAAGGATTAAAAATTGTCTAATTTCGATCAATTTAGCTTAGCCAACCCAAAATACTATATAGTGTTTTAATCATAACTAAAGCTATAAACTCAGTTTTGGGCGTGATTTGTCTCCATGAAAGGCTAAAACATAGAAATACAACTTTTATAAAGAAATCAAGTCCAAATTATTTTTTTTAAGGCTCAAAATCATCAATCATAATAGCCCCTCCTTTATAGCTAAAATTTTGGACAACGAGGATTTTCATCTCCTGAAAATCCTTTTCAACTTCCAACTTATTTTCATGCCTAAACAACATTATCCAAGGTCATTTGGTATCATTAAATCATAAATTTAAACCAATTCTAATACAAAACATTCAAACAATTTCCCTACCTCTACAATATAGCAAGATTTGGTCAAAATAGGGAAACTTATCCCTTTAGGATTTCTCATATTATTATTATTATTATTATACACACACTACATATGTTATTATCCTTGTTTAGCATTATTAATACAACAAAACAATGAACCATTTATTTTCTTTCATTTTCTCCTCGTGCAATTAAACATATGCAACAAACCTTAACAATTAGTGTTTTTACATCATTATCACAACAATAACTTTACCCTACTAATTGGAATTTATGTCAATCTTCATTAACCAATCAATTTGCCAAAAATATACTAATGGCTAGCCTTAAATATATTTTATTTTCCAAATTTTCTTCATTTCAATTTCTTCATGGTTCCACCATATTCATATCCACACAACTAACAAATTAGCTTTTTATTCAATCAACATGTTCATATAGCAATGTTTCTTTCTATTCTTACATCATAATCATTCTTTTTCTCATATAAAAAATACATAATTAATCTATAATAATATTAATAACAAGAACATATTTTACCATTATATCTTCCATACACTCTAACACCTATACAATTCTAATTTCATCAAAATATGGATTTAATCAAGTTTCCTAAATTTTGCCAAAACTAGCAATAGATTCAAAAGGCAATAAGTTGTCCACTTCAGATTTTATTTTTGAACCCAACAATCAGAATATAGAGCCTAGAGTTGTGCACAATATATCTCAAAATCAAGATGATCCAATGATTAGATCTTCCTATATCTAAATAAAACCAAGCTAACCTGAAAATTGACAAGCTACTGTTCAATATAAACGACACCTTGCCATAGTGTGTGTTTCCAATCTCCACCGTCCAAAAGGAAGGCAACATCTTGGCGCACCACATATCCAAAAATAGACACAATCCAATAATGGAAAAGAGAGAAATCAGCCAGTGACCAAAGCTGCCTTGCAGGTGTATTTCCTTTTGTTTTCTAGGAAATTTCCGATGATAATTTCTGTCAAACGAATTGTGTGCTTTCAAATCCCTCTGGTCAGGTAGTAGAGGAGTGTGAGAAGAACAATATATCAAAAAATGAGAACAATCCAACTGTGGCCGCCATATATATGGCCACCGGAGCATTATTGGCTCCTTCAAATTTTGCACTTCTCTCTCTAGCCGAATTTTTTCTATTGTCTCTCACCTTTTTCTTTTTGGACTGGTGGCCTCTTTGCTGTTTTAAAGACATTTTCCATTAATTATAATTTTATCCCTCATTTATGCCTTTATGTATTTTATTTTCTTTTTCACGTAAACTATCCGATTTGTTTTTGCTTAAATCATTAGTCTTTACTGAGCTCCGATTGTGATGAGATCTTTAACCAAGATAGGAAAACATATTAATAGACTTTATGCAAAATTGCATCCCAATCTGATGATTGGATTGAGAGCTTTGCTTTCTAATGTAAAATTGATCAGTTTATGACTTTTCATTAATAATCAAAATTTTCTTGTTCAATCTTCACATAAAATCATATCAATTATCGTTTCAAAATAACGTCACTAATTTTTAATTGGTGCTTGCACCTTTCGTCCTACCCTTTTCATTGCTCTATCATTTATTATAATTTATTCTTTGTTACCTCACTTATTCCTTGGAAACATTTTATCCATCAAGATGCATTACCAGTTTCTCTATCCTTATGAATTCTAAACCAAAATTCATTTTATAGAGGTCATCCCCTCCGTTATATATCATTATTTATCTATTATTTCTTATCTTGGTTTCCACCACTCATTGACATCATACCACTTACAATCTTGTATTTACATGGAAGTTTACACATCTTCATATTTAAATTATAAATTTTTAGGATTTCACAACACCTATCAGTCCACTGCTTGAAAGCACGTGGGCTTGACGGTTAAAAACATATTGTTCACATATATAATTATAATTAAAAAACTAGTTAAGGTTGTTTTTTGTTGGATATATATATATATATATATATATATATATATATATATATATAATGCATGTAGTATAATAATCCTGGCCATGTATGTTTTAATGATCCTTGTGTGTTTTATTTTTGATGGTTTATGGCATTTATTTCTGCTTATGTTGACCTCAACCCAACTTTAAGGGCAGAAAGTTTGAGAAAAACTGATCCACTTTGTACAAACTGCCATGTACACAGCATGATGTCAACCACTTTTGAAGGAAGTGCTGGATCTGTTTTTCCTAATCTGCAGCATGCTAATAATCAGAAACCCCTTAAATGCATTCACTAAGTTTACAAAGCATAAGAAACTGGACCGGCTCATCATCCTGTTCATGCTTATCATCTGTGTGAATTATGATGCTTTGAGACAACACCACAGACGAAGCCATTCGAAAGAAAAGCTCCAAGAGAAGCAAACAAGAACCCACCACTGTAAACTACAGAAACAGGGGAAAGGCAGAGAAAGATAAGAAAACAAAGGAAAGGCAATACATAAATAAATGAAAGGCCTGCAAAGAAGTAAGGGGACAACTAGATCAAATGAATAACAACACCATCGCAGAGCTAGCAGCATTTAAATTGATCGAAAAGCCAATAAACAAAAGAAAAGACAACAACCACAAAAGAAAAATGTAAAGATGGGCGGTAGACCTTTTTTTCCTAGGATTGATTGAAAAGAAAATTGATGAGAAAGAAAACTGAAATAATACACTGCATTCTTTCGCTTCAATGTATAAATGATCTAGTTCTTGAATAACAACAGCCAAACACCAAACATTTAGCGAATGACTTAAACATAGAATTGTAGACAACTAGAGAGAATGAGGGAGAGGGAACCAAGAGAGTTGGTACGTACATGACTCTGACTGACTCCAAGTCAAGATTTGCTAGAAATTAGTAAACACTTCAACATTGGACAAAATCTTCAGCATCTGCGACCCCTTCGTCTACAAATGGTCACTTTCTTCTCATACTTAATGCCACAACGCATACACCTCAGCCCTGTCAGAAGCTACAAAGACAAGAATCTCCAGAAGTGAAACCACTTTCTATTTCCTGTCCAAACATATGAAATAAATCAATTTTTTAAGACGTCAATCATGTGTAATCACTTTTAATATAGGAAGCATATATATCGAGAACAATATGCTTAAAAAATTTGTAATTCGTGCCAATAGAAAAATGTGGCAAAATTTATATAATATGCCTAGCAAAACAAGCTATTATATTGTCAGTTCTCCTTTTTAAAAGTGAAATGGAAGAATGGAGCCTGCTGGAAAACAGGGAGAACCGGATTGACCCAACTCAACAATCTCCCCACCCTAGTAAACTGGTGAGAAAGGGAAATAAGCGAAAAAAACACAATTACCAAATCAACAAAGGGAAGCAAAAATTGAAAAAGAAAAGGGCTACTAAAAATTTCAGCAAGCTTTGAGCCATTGTAGGTGCACGCACTCTCTATCCCTCACATGTGTGCACAGACATCCATTTCCAAAAATAATCACAAATGGACACACACGTGTTCAATTGGAATGCATCATGAAGTAGGCAGCTTAAGCATTTACATGTCACAAATGTAGTTAACAAGCCACGAAACAAGGATTTTTTGTATGTACTATTTACATCAATAAAAAGCTTACAAAGAAGTTAACCGTACAGTTAAGAATGTGAGGAGACTCACCACATGCGGCCATGTCAATACATTTTCACCTGATATTGATTCCACAGATGGCTCTTCAAATGCACACTGTTTTGCTAATGGCAACATGGCAGACACTGCAACCAAAAACAGCTGTAAGTTCACAAATATCATCCCAAATCCTCATGCAGACATGTACTTTCTTAAAAAGCTCCATGTAAACGTAATACTCACTATTGATTCCATAAACGTTTTGCCAAAAATCAATGCTTTCACCGTATCTGTCTGGATGTGTGACAGGAGCCATGTACAACTGTAAGCAGTATTTAGAGGATATCAGCATTACAAACACACGTGCTTGATTCACAAGTATGAAACCACATATTTTCCAAGCAGGATTCTGCTGAATATTTAACCTAATTACATAAT
>Ga0325404_1003078_pt1 | contig 17809 bp, 9 predicted proteins | sample PopdelMetagenome_18_FD_205664 | JGI IMG/M metagenome (GOLD analysis project Ga0325404, IMG submission 205664) | Populus deltoides microbial communities from Bellville, Georgia, United States - Xylem-Control-R1 | ecosystem: Host-associated > Plants > Phyllosphere > Stem > Wood/Secondary xylem... | reverse complement strand
AAATAGAATAAGTTTAGAGAACTTAATTCTCGACTTTGATTATAAGTACACTTAGTACTCATTACACATAATGCATGCCCAAGAAAAGAAATGCATCAAATATATACCATAATCATTCTACTCTAGAGCGAAAAAAACAATCCCTGTCATTTAGTCTAGACTACAAGTCATACTCAGCCGTTTTTGCTCTTGCTTGACACTCCCGGCACTGTCCAATAATTCTAAAATAATTAAATTAGTAGACAAGGATGTTAAACTAGTACATAAAGGATATTTGGTTTATTATAACAATAGCGTTCAAAATATAAAAAAAAATTTAAAAATTTCTAAAATCCATGTAAGTTTAAGTATATAAACATGCAAAATAAAAACTCATTACAAACATCCTTTCAATAGTAATATAATAATAGGATTCTAACATGACTTAACATATATTCAAACTTGTAATTGATATCAAATCAAAGTCCTAGCATGTATACTAATAATAAAAATATTTATGTTTAAATTAAAACAGAGAAGGGTACTTACTTGTTAAAATATTTTAAAGTAAATAAATTTTTATTGTTGTTAATGATGAATCTTTTATCTGTAAGACTTTATTACTCCTTATGTAATTAAAATGTTTGCAATAAGTTTCCCAAGATTCCAACACCACCAACTTTGTTTAGATGCATTTCATTAGCCACCATAAACAACAAATTAAACTTGAATGTTTTGGCCATAAATCTATATTTTCGAGTTAAAATAATATTGAAGTTTGTAGAAATTGATTCTAGAAGAGACAATTAACACTTATTGGTTGAACTGGACAAAATAATGGGCTGAAAGAAATACTTTTCTTGAACCATGCCCGAGTTCAAATTTTAATTGATAAAAAATAATCTTTTAGAGCTCAAAATATTATTTTGCAAAAAATTCAAACTTGACCCAAAGCTCGAGCACAAACCGGGTTGTGCCAGCATGTGCACACCTGTGGGTTTAAGCTCAAAGTCCACTTTACTTAGAACCTCTTCCCTCTAAAGCTTAGGTGCCCTTTAAGTCTGATTTGAACTTTTCAACTTTTCACTTTATAAATATCAAGAAAGTTTTGTTTCTTTCCTATATAGGTTAGAGTTCTTTTAAATGGTTTTGGGTTTCACCAAAACATGCCCACCAAGGATTATTTGAGATTAATTTATCATTCACCTATAATTTGTTTAAATCATGTTCATGAACTTATATTAGAGATTAAATTTCATCAAAATTTTAAATCAAAAGGTTATTGGGCTCCACTTTTAATTTGGCCTTAAATGTGCCCATTAACCTTGTTCTTAAACACTATTTTTCAATAATCCCCTATATAAATGTAAATTGTCTAACCACTTTAAAAATAATTTGAAGATTTGTTGAGAGATACTGACACTACCAGAAAATTAGTAAATACAAATAGAAACACAAATGAAATTTTTCTATCTGTAGATTGCTCTGAATTTTACCTTTGTTGTATCCATCAGTAAACATCGACAGAAATATGCACTTTAGCAACAATCACAACTTCCAATTTGATCGTTGGATTAAGCTGAAATTTTACGTGGAGTCTCCTGACATGTTTTCCTACATTGTGTTTACATTTTAGGTCAATCAAAGTTTGGGAAGGCATCACAATACTGGTCAACATATACTATATGAATTTTACTTTTTTTTGACTTGTGGACTTCCTATTTTGTTAGGATTCTTTTCCTACAAGGATGTGGTAGCTGGTTTTGAAAATTTCCTAGTCTTGCAAGGATATTTAATGGGCAACAACATAGTTTCCATGTGTGGTATGAACTCCATATTTTATGGTGTATAGAAACAATTATTCTATTCATATTATAGTAGGAATCTATCATTAAATAAGTTTCCAAGTTAGCTAAGAAAACTTTGCAAACAAGGAAGTTAAAGAGCAACAAATCTAATTATATCATATTTAGGATATTAAATTCAGATTTATTATTCTTATTATTTTTTTCTTAGTTTAGGGTTCATTTATATTATCTGGGTTTAATTGTAAGTGGGCATCATATAAGTCCACATAAGGGGTCTATTAGGATTTGTTTCAGTCAAGAGTCAATATAAATAAAGGCATAACCAGATATGTAAGGTTCGACAATTCAAATTAATAAAACTTCTTATTTGCCGCACTTTATGTGTGTGTGTGTGTGTGTGTGTTGGTGGGATAATCTCCCTTCCTTGGTTCTCTAAAGAACTGGAAAACGATTTATCGAAGAACAACTGACTTCGTGGCGTCATCCTTATACTTCTTATTTGTAAATCAATATTCATTGAGTGGGGGTTTTCGTTACCAACAGTGTTGGTGCCTAGGTACAAGTTATCTTTGTGTCACACTCCTATCAAACCTGATTTACTTGGCTTTTCAGGAATTGACGTGCGTGTAGGTTGCTTGATCGCCTGTTCAAGAGGTTCACATGACCCATTTTATCATAAATTAACCTCCTACAACAAATTTGACCACCCCAACAAGTAGGATTTCCTACTTCAAGCAAGAAAAACTACCCATTTTTTTATTTGAACTCAATTTTAAAATGTTAATTTTTATTGTATATTTTTTTAGTATATATATTTTGTTTTGGTGTTTACTTATTTTATAGCCTTTTCCCATAGAAAAGTATTGTATAAATATAAGATTTATATATGTTAGTATTTGTTTGAGATTTTGTAAAATTGTATTTGTTTGTAAATTGATTAAATTTATTTTGAATTTGTAACATAAGTGTTTTGTGATGAAATAAATAATGGCTTATTTAACGGATCCTTTTGTATTTCGTCAATTTTATTGTTGAGATGAGGTTTTTGGTAAATGTATAGAAATTTGAATTTATCTACATAATTGATAATGAATTAAGAGTACTATTAAAATATATTGAATAAGTTTGAGTTAAACCAATGTTTGCAAATTTATTTAGTTTACATAACTAATTAATACTTGTTCTCATCAATATTCTATATAGGTTTGATATAAATAATGGGTAATCGTTCATGGATGTTTCAAGATTCACCTGTAGGATGGATTATTGTAATAAAGTTCACGGTTTTATTAATTACGCATTATCTAATCTAAGAAATATTAGAAGTGACGGTATTAAATGTCCATGTAAAAGGTGTAAGAATAAAAAGTTTCTCCATCAAGATGTTGTAATGATACATGTTTTACAAAAAGGGTTCATGAAGAGACATATGTGTTGGTTTGCCCACGAATAACCATATGTTCCTCTAATGACCATGGTAGAAAGGATGGTTGGGTCAACATGTAATTCTAATAATATGCATGGAGCTGTAGATGACAATAGTAATCCTTATAAGAATATGGTTATGGATGCAATGAGAATGAATCAGGGTTATGCTGGTCAATGTCCAATTATAGATGAAGAAACTATTATAGATTCGGCTAAGTTGTTTTATCTTTTGAAAGACTCTAGTGAACCATTATGAGATGGGTACATAAATCACAGTAAATTATCGGTTGTTACATAGGTGTTCAACATTAAGTCAAATCATGGGTTGATTGATGTCAATTAGGATAGAATTATTTAATGGGCTATAAGCATTTCACCTTAAAGGAATAGGCTAAAAAAGAACTTCTATATTGCTAAATCCATGATAAAAACCCCTAGGCTTAGGATACTAGAAAATTGTATTGTATCCAAACTTTTGTACATTATACAACCTTGAAATTACAGAGTTGACCAAGTGCAGAACATGTAGGCATGCTCATTATAAACCTAAAATTGGCAGGGAAAAGACTCTTCTCAAATATAGAAAACTTAGATACTTCCCAATCATTCCTAAACTACAAAGGTTATTCATGTCACCAAAGATTGTTGGGCACATGACATGACATCATTCACATGATGTAGTGAATGGAGTGATGGTGTACCATTTCGATGGTAAAGCTTGGAAACATTTTAATAGGGTGTATCCTCAATTTTCAGTGGAATTAAGAAACGTGCGTCTTGGGTTATGTACAAGCGGATTCAATCAATTCGAGTCATTTGCTGCTCCTTATTCTTTTTGGCTAGTGATACTCATGATTTACTACTTGCCACCGGGGATGTGTATGAGGTTAAATTTCATGTTTTTTTATATGGTCATACGCAGTCCTAATAGTCTAGGTCGAAATATAAATGTTCGTCTTCGACCATTGATTGATGAATTGAAGCAGTTATGGTCATCTAGGGCTTTGACTTATGATGTATTGAATTTTTTTCCCCAGATAAAAACAGCTTTGATATGGACTAGCAATGATTTTCCTGTGTATGGAATGGTTTCTAGTTGAAGCACGCATGAAAAATTGACATGTTCATATTGTATGAAAAATAACAAGGTCTTCACGTTAACTAATAGCGGTAAAACATCTTTTTTTTAATTTCCACCAGCGGTTCTTGCAAAGTGATCAAAAAACATGAAGGACTTTGTTTTTAGTAGAGTTGAAAGGGATGTTGCATCGCCACTGCTATAGTGTCATAGTACACCACTTTGTGTTTGGTTTTTAATTTGGTAAAAATAAGTTTCTTGATTTTGGTTTGACCCACAATTGGGTAAAATAAAGTATTTTATGGGAGCTTCCTTATTAGAAGACCAATATCCCCCGCCATAACCTTTATGTCATGCATATTGAAAAGAACATGTTTGAAAAAATTTTCAACACGGTTATAAACATGAAAGGGAAGACAAAGGACAACATTAAAACTAGAATGGATATATCTTTTTTTTTTTTGTCAATGTAAAAATATGAAGTTGATTTATGATGGGTCACGGGTCGCAAAGCCTAAACAAGAATGCATAGTTATTTGTCTACCAATGGATTAAGAGTATATGTTTTCTTGATGGACATGCTTCAAACATATCAAGATTGGTGAATTTGGACGAATGTAGATTGTATGAAATGGAGAGTTATGAATGCCATGTGTTTATGCAAACACTCATTCCACTAGCTTAATGAGATTTATTACTAAAGAGGATATGAATGCACTAATAGAGATCAATCATATTATTAGAGATATATGCTCCAACAAGTTGCATATACAATACAAGGAGAGGCTTGAAACAAATATCGTCTAGAGAATCTGGAAACTTGAGATGATATTACCTTCATCGTTCTTCGATTTAATGGAGCATTATAATTAAAATTTTATTATCTTTTTTTAAAAAATTCAAAATATCCATTTAATTCCATGCAGGTACTTGTTCAACCTTAAGAGAAAAGTAAAAAATAAAGCGCATGTTGAGGCTTTGATATACAAGGCTTATATTGTTAAAAAGATCTTAACATTTATCTTGTATTATTTCGAGTTTCACTTGAGAACAATAATTAATTGCATTTCATGACATGATGACAATGAAGAAGTGCTTTTATGTGGAAACTTGTCAATATTATCCTATCTTGAATGACCCGTACCAAACAATGTTGTGAGGGGGAAGATATTTGATAGAAATAGAATTCAGATAAGCACGTAATTATGTGTTATTTAACTGTGATGAACAGAGACCTTTTATTTAGTAAGTATAATACTTAACATGTCATTTCTTTTGAACAATTTACCTCATATACTATTATAAATTGATAGATTATTAAATTTCTCATAGGCAATATTGTCAATTTTTACTATCCCAAAACTCACAACTAATTAAATCCTAAATCTTTTGATTATAAGATGAATAATTTTCCACTTGGAACACATGCAAGAACTGTTTAATTATTCTTCTCTCTTAGGATACTTAATATCATTACACATTTCTCATTGATTGTGATGGAGATGTAATTCATGTACCAGGTTTATCAATTAGAAGGGAATACTAGTGATACTTTGAATTTACTAAGTTTGGGTACAAGAAGAAAAGTAAAGTGCTATAATGAATATTTCATCAATGGACACGTGTTTCATATGGGAGAGTATGGTCAAGGTAGAAAGACATATAACAATAAAGTTTGTGTTAAGGGATCAACTTCTAATGAGTTTGAAGTTGACTATTATAGGAAGTTAGAAGATGTCATTAAATTGTAATATCATAGCGAGCAATATAGAATCTTTTTATTCAAATGTTATTGGTATAATACCATTGATATAGGAATCAGAGTAGATCCTCATCATGTTTAGTTTGAAATTAATATAAAGGCTAGACTCTATAATGTTGATTATGTCTTTATTTTCACCAAGTAATGTCAACAAGTTTATTACACATGCAATCCTTCCTTTAGAAATGATCATTCAAGAGTTGATTGGGTTATCCGTAGTGAAAACCGAACCCATGGGTCATCTTCAGGTTGTTTAGGATGAAAATGATGGTAGAACATAATGTTTTTCAACTTAATGAGTTAGTTGATCTATATCGAGATGCTCCGTCTAATGACTTAGAAGAAAATTCAAATTTTCACGTCGCCGAGAATACTTTTGTTAATGTTGACGTTGATGAGTTAAATAATGTTTTGAGAACCAGTGGACATACACAAGTTGATGAAGATGATGATAATGATGAAATCAACGTAGAAGACTGCAATGGACATGACAATGATGAAATTAAAGAAGAAGACAAATGATAATGTAATATCTCTGGATGAAATTAACTTTAATGTAATTACAATATTGTTAATTTATTATTAAATGACAATGAAACATTGATTTTATATGATTTTAATATTATACAAAACTAGTGTTATCGTGTCCTATGTGTTGCTGTGGTTTTAAGTATTTGCAGAATGGATACATAAGGAATACAAGTACAATCTGGCAATAGAAACTATTGTATATTCCAAATAGCATTAAAATTGTTCCCTTCTCCTTGTCATTGTTAATTGTGTTCAATTCATACGGTATCACTGATGGATTGTGTCTATCGGTATATTCTAGAGAGCAATGGAACCATTCACTTCTTAATGTCACTTTTAATTACTTTTTAATACATATGGATTCACCGACGGAATGAAAAATCATCAGTAATACTTGGGGGGTTATGAAATTTTTTTATAAAATTGAAAATTTCAATTAGATGTTATAGACAAAAACACCAAATTTTCAATAAAACTATAAAATATTAGTATTTAATTGTCAATTAGAAAACCGTCAGTAAAACCGTTGGAAAGAAACCCCAAATTAAAAAACCAATATCCCTAAAATAAATTTCAGATGGGTTTATCTCTTCTTCTCTCTTCCTTTGTCCCAAGTCAGCCAACATTTTTCTCTATTTCTTTCTCTTCTCTCTCTCCTTCTCACCTTCTTAAGTCCTTCTCTTCTCTTCTTTTCTACTCCACACGTGTGAGGTAAGTTCGTCAACTTTTGAAATTCACTTTCTTTATGTTGTTTTCGTTTCTTGCAGTATATTTTGAACATATACACATATTTGGGTGTTGTTTCATCATTTTGTATATTTTGTTTCTATTTTTATTCGAGTCTTCAGTTTCGTTCATATATCGAATAGATTCACTTGCTGCTCGCGAGACCATTGTTGATAAGTTTACCTAGGTCAAAATAGGGTAGGGATCGGGCTAAAATTGTATGTGGAGTCTCTAGACAAGTTGTCCTACCGTGAGTTCAAATTTCGAGAAGGCATCACAATACTGGTCAATAGAGGCTGTATGAATTTTGTTATTTACTTCTGATGCGAACCTCGTGATCACGTGGTCACGCAACCCACAATCAAGATTGATATCTGATCCCATATTGAAATGCCTTCCTGAACTTCGAGCGACCTGAAAGTTTAACCTACTGTAGGAAAACATGTCAGGAGACTCTACACAAAAGTTCAACCAAATCCAACAGTCGGATTGAGAATTATGACTATTATCGTAAAATTAGACAGTTGCGCATTTTACGTCAGAATCCGAATCTAATTGTTTTTTCATTGCCCGTATCGTATCAAATTCATTTTGACTTGTGGACTTCCTATTTGGCTATGATTCTTTTTCTAAAAGGATGTGGCAGCTTGTTTTGGGAATCTCCTAATTCTGCAAAGATCTTTAATGGGCTACAACATAGTTTCTGAGTGTGGCAATGATTCATAAATGTTTCAAAATCTTTTTCTTACAAGGTTTCCTTATTCATCCTAGCTATCACAGGGAAAAAAGACTTTACAATTAATTCTACCTTCAGATCAAATTTCGTAGTCTATTTTGGGACTTCTTAATGATGACAAATCTGATTTTAGCATATTTAGGATAATAATTTTTGGATTTTTATTATTTTTATTATTTTCTATTTAGTCTTTGGGTTATTATTATGTATTTGGGTCAAATGTATGTGGGCCTCATATAAGTCCACATAAGGGTGGTTCATTAGGGTTTATTTAAGTGTAGAGTAAGTATAAATAAAGGCATAACCAAACATAAAGATTAGACAATTCAAATTAATTAAACTTCTTGTTTCCTGTACTTTGTGTGTGTGTGTGTGTGTGTGTGTGTGTGTTGGTGAGATAATCTCCCTTCCATGGTTCTCTAAAGAATTGAAAATGACTTATCAAAGAACAACTGACTTCGTGGCATCATCTTTATACTTCTCGTTTGCGAATCAATATTCATTGTGTGGGGGTTTTCTGTTTCCAATAGTGCTGATGCCTAGGTACAAGTTATTTTTGTGTCACACTCTTATCAAACCTGATATACTTGGCTTTCCAATAATTGGTGTCTTTGCGTGTGGGTTGTGTGAGCACGTTATCACAAGATTCGCATTAGTATGTCTCTAAGTGAGTTTTTCCAAATGGTTGCAATCGTTGAAAAAATTGCCACTAATCTTGAAAAGACTTCAAAAACTATTTTAAGCATAAGCACAATGAGATGTGAATCAAAGAGTTTATTTTGAGATTAAAGATATAAAAGAATAATAAGTTGTTTGAAAGAAGAACCAATTCTTCTAGTGCCTCAAATGCAAACATTATGGAACAAATGGGAAAGTCCCATAATAAAAATCAAAAGAAGAAGCTCATTGTGAAGGGAAAATTAATTGTCAAGAAATTCAATAGAAAGGAAGGGAATTTCCAAAAACCTCAATGAAAAATACTTTATTTGAAATAAGACTAGGCGCCTAGCCAAGGATTGCAGAAATAAGGGTTAGCAAGGAAACCCTAAGAAAAGAATTGCTCAAACCCTAAGAATTACCGTTGTTGGAATGCACATGAAGAAGTATTTGTTCGTAAGAAGAGAATGGGAGAAAGGGTGGTTGGGTCAACTTATAAAGTTATCTCTAAGATCCTGGCAGGTAGAATGGCGAATGTTCCTGCTCAAAATGTGTTTCTTGGATGTAGAAATATGGCAGACAACATCAACCTCATGCAGGAGCTCTTTAGTCATAATAGCAGGAAAAGAGCCTCACCACGATGTATCATTAAAATTGATTTCAGGAAGGCATTTGATTCTGTCCAGTGGCCTTTTCTTAAGCAACTAATGAAGCTATTTGGGTTCCCAGATCATTTTGTTCATCTTGTTATGATGTGTGTAGAAACAACCTCCTTCTCAGTGGCAGTTAATAGTGACTTGTTTGGGTTCTTTGCTGGTAAATGTGGTGTTCGGCAAGGAGATACATTATCTCCCTATCTTTTTATCATGTGCATGGAATATTTTTTTTTTGGCTGCTTAATTTGGCTACTCAGAAGGCTGGGTTTCATTTTCACCCAAAGTGTCAGTCCTTGGGTATAAGCCATTCAGCTTTTGCTGATGGCATACTCTTGCTATGCCGTTATGTTACGCTCTGTTGACATTCTACTTCAGCAGCAATTGGTTTTTGTGAGGATGTTTGGTCTAACCATTAATGCAGCTAAATCTTTTATTTTCTTTAGTGGTGTTAGGGAAGACACCAAGCATGCTATGCTGCTTCACATAGGTTTTGCAGAAGGAAGTTTTCCATTTAAATATCTGGGTGTTCCATTAAGTCCCCATCGGTTGGAGTCATGTATTCACAAACATAGAGGCTACCCGAGGAATATCATCGACATTTAAATCGTCGATGGAGATTCTATTATTTCAATGGAGTCAGGTATCCAGACATCCTGAATGGATACCTAAAATCGATGCATGGTTTGACAGATTTGAGGTTGGTGTTAATTTCTAATTTCCAGCTTATTTCTAATAAATTATTAATATAATTGTAAATAAATTATTATTTTTATTTAAAATTAATTATTTATACACAGGGCAAATTCGACAAGGACAGTGCGCATGACAATGTTGTGAGGAGGATGTGGGAAACATCACGCGGCAACTAGGTAACATCGAAAACAATACAAGATTTTTTTAGAAAAAAATCGCTATGGAAGTTGGTTGCTTGATTTTTGGTATGAAGCACAAAAAAAGGCAAAACAAACTGTGAGAGATAATGGTCTTCAAGGCTAGAACGACGTGGCGGTTTGGAGGGATTTCAAACCGATATACATCCTGGCAGAGATATGGTCGCACTATCTTGAGCACGTGATGTCTGAGCAGTTTACATGACGCTGACAGTTTGGTGCTGGCAACCGGAATCGACCAATTCATGGCTCGGTGACAACACACACCGGCGGTTATGTTCCGTTTGATGCACATGCGAAACGAATTGTAAGATTAATTTAAATGAAATATATCGTTAAATTAATTTGTTGTTAATTAATTTTTTTCATTATAGGCTACGTCTCTTGGACGTGAGCCGAGCCCAATGCAGCTGTTTGTTGAGATGCACGTGCGGAGTCAGGACCACCAAAAGGGGTCGCAACAGTTCGTTAACAACCGTGCTCAACACTTTATGGTATATTTGTTCAATTATTTTATTTCGTAAGTTATTATTTTTATTGAGGGAAAGATATGGGGATGATCTTTCGACCCATCCGGATTTCGATCCGGATTTGTGGATGGAGGTTGAATCGTTTGGTGGACCCGATAAAAATCGAGTGTATAGGCTCTCCAACACTACGGCCGAGAACTTACGGGCACTCAATCTAAGGAGTTCGTGACATTGTAGCAACACACGGCTCAGCTCATCGAAAAATATGACGACCTATCGGCGACTTATGAACAACTCTCGGTGAATTATGAACAGCTTCGCCAAATGGTCATGAACATGGCATCACAGAGTGGTGATACATGTGCGCCTTCTCCTTTTTGGTTGTATAACAACCAGCCTCCTCCTCCTCCTCCAGCTCCACTATTATGTTAATTTGTAATGAATATTATTTAGCTTTAATAGTTAATTTAATATTTTTTTTGAAACATATTCAATTTGTAATGAATATTATTTAACATTATTTTTGATGTTTAATAAAAATTTTATTTGCAAAATTGGTTTTTTTACTATTAATTTATATAATTCTATATTATGTATTCTAAATAATTTTTTTAAAAAATATTTAAAAATAATCTCGGATGGTTTTACTGACGGACTGTATCCGTCGACATTTGACAGAGAGCGGGAAATGCCAATCGTACCGACGAATTTACAGATGAAATGTGTCCGTTGACATTTCACAGTAGCTTGGTGCAAATGCCACAATCACCAACGAATTTACAGACAAATATATTCTGTCGGTATTTCACACACTCACCAACAACGTTACCGAGGACTATAGTCCGTCGGCATTTAACCGGGAGCTGAAAAATATTTACTGGATATGCCACTATCATTGAAGGACTCAATCTGTTGGTATATTTCAAGCGGGAAATATTTTTTTGGCGCGCAATTTCCGTATGTAAAACCATCGGCACATGTTTTTTTTTACCGACTGATGTAGCGATGGAATTAGGTATTACCGATGAAAGGAAAGCCGACGGACGGTTTCTGTCGGGGGTGTCGTCGGTAAAAAAATTACCGACGAACTCTAAATCACAGGCCAACAAAATAGTTCCGTCGGTAAAACTATGAAATCTTGTAGTGTCTAATCCTATCATATTTAAGATATTAAATTCAGATTCATTATTGTTATTATTATTTTCTTCTTAGTTTAGGGTTTATTTATATTATTTGGGTCTAATTGTAAGTGGACATCATATAAGTTCATATAAGGGGTCCATTAGGATTTATTTTAGTTTGGAGTCACTATAAATAAGGGCATAACCATACGTGTAAGGTTACGCAATTCAGATTAATAAAACTTATTGTTTGCCGCTCTTTGTGTGTGTGTTGGTGGGATGTTCTCCCTTCCTTGGTTCTCTAAAGAACTGAAAACGACTTATCGAAAAACAACTAGCTTCGTGGCGTCATCCTTATACTTCTCGTTCACGAATTAATATTCGTTAGGTGGGGGTTTCCATTTTCAATAGTGTTGGTGCCTAAGTACAAGTTGTTTTTGTGTCACGCTCCTATCAAACATGATTTACTCAGCTTTTCGGGAATTAGTATCTTTGCATGTGGGTTGCGTGACCTCGGGATCACAATGTTCACATCATATAAAAAATGACAAACCTACAGAATCCACCACCTAGCAAATCACTCAACAGAATCAAAAGCTTCCGCAAGTCAAATAGCTATATTATAAGAACAACCTCCAATTAGAATAACCAAATAAAGGGATAAATTACCCGGGGGTAGAAAAGGAAGCAAAACATACACATAAAGGTTAGAGAGAGGCTGCTTGACACTTATGAGAGAAGACCAACAAAAATCTTGATAAATACTCTCTCAAAAGGCTTATCTAAAAGCAACAATTGGCTTAAGCCTAGGAACCATAGTTTTAAAATCCGACCCTGCCCGGCGGGTCGACCCGGAACCTGAGGCTGGAACCGGGCCGGGTTGAAGAAAAAACAGGGGAAGAAAAAACCGGTGTGACCCGGCTGACTCGACGGGTTAACCCGGCGACCCAGTTGAATCAGCAAGACACGGTTGCAACCCATTGACTTATTTTTACTAAAACGATGTCGTTTTGATTAAAAAAAAGAAATTGACATGGGAGACCCGGTGATTCGATCAAAACCCGGAACCCGGGCCTTGGACTGGGCCGGGTCTAAAAACTAGTCCAGAAACCACAAAACAAACCCTAAAAGCCCCACCAAACCTAACTTGAAATGACACAAAAAGCAAATAATTAACACTTGCTAAAATAAAAAAAAGTAGGGCAACGAAACAACAGGAATAAAGACTTATCTGGTCCCATGCAAATGGGAATGGAATAGGGGTAAGGCATAATAAGCAACAACCAACTGTAATCGTTAATCACAAATGAAAGAAATTTCAAGTCCCATTCCAATAGCAGCAGCCCTTCCGATGCTGAGAAAAGACCGAAGGTGATGGCAATTTTCTTGAGCATTTAATCCACAATGATGGTGCTGGCTAGCCAAGAAGTAGCCCCATCATAGAGCCAAATAAAGAAAGAGTGTAGCTGTAACAGTGTTAAACGTGCACAATGCGCACATTTTGGCAGGCTGTCCAAAACAGTGTCTAAGGGTGCTGGCAGCCATGCCAACAGTGGGATAAATCGGTAGCACAAATTTATACGGCTGTAGGTTCGTCAAAGGAAAATCGGCAGCGTAGATTATTGACGAACATGGTCTTGACGATGGAATGTCCAAGCCAGGCAGGAAAACTCATCAGGGGCATAGGCTGACGAGAACAGGGGCTGTCGAGGAATTCGGCAGTGAAGACATTGGCAGCGTGCATGCAGATGCGAATTCGGTAGCGCAGGAATTGGCAGCCTGCACACAGATGCGAATTCGGCAGCGCGCAACAGCTTGTACAAGTCAGGGCTCGACTTGGCACAATCTAAAACTTGGACGAAGGACTATCCAAGGCATACGAGTGACTCAACAACTAACGAAGCAAGAGCTAGCAGATGGGGTTGTCAGGTGGGCATGCAGAACATGGGTTAGTGGCAGTCATGGTCTTTCTAGATCATGGGATCATGGGGCAGAACGTGGGTGAAGTGGCAGCCTCATGGGGGAAGAACGTGGGAGCATAACTGGGGTGCTCTCCAAGCTGCTGAGATCATGGAGAACATGGGGGAGAAAGTGCCCCAGTATGTCCTGAAAAATAGGAGATCATGGGTGTGCCTTGCAGCTCACATACTTGGTTATAAATAGTTGTTGATGTTTTTAGATGTAGAGAGATAGAGAGCATACGAGATAGGGAATGCATAGAGAGGAAATAACATGTGTAAGCTTGATTGTGTAGCATGCAAATTCTGTGTATAGCACACATTGTCTAATCCTTTATTGATGAGATAAATAATGGTTGAGAGTTCTTGTATTCTTGGTGTGCTTTGTGTTGTGCAATCTACTTGTGTATTCCGCTTGTCTTTTAACTTGGGAAAGTGGAGAAACCTCTCGAGTGAGGCAAAGACTTAGTTACTAGGCAAACACGAGTGGCATTGTCGAGGGAAGGCTGAGTCTAGTGAGGAACTAGGCTACCGTACGGGTTTATTCGCGGAGCACAAAATTTACCTCGTAACGGTAGCCTTAGCTAACAAACCAGCTCTCCCCGCAACCCAACCACCATCAATAAATGAATAAGAAATTAAAAAATACCTAATGAAGGCCCTCTTCAGCAGCTCCAAAGCAACCGAGTGAAGCAGCCCCATCCATCAGAGCCACCTAGCTGAAAACAAACCTATGAACCCCCAGCTTCATAGAAGCCACCCCAACAGCTGGTCCATTTACTTAACCATAAAGAAACGAAAGAAGTAATGTGAAGCAGCTCCAATAAGCAAATCTAGCAACAAACCCATGAGCCTTCAGCTGCAGAAAAGCCACTCCAATTGCTACAAATTCTAAAAAAAAAAAAGTTGAAGCGTTCCAATTTACACTGCAGAGGAGCCATGTCAATAGCCTTGCAACCCACGATTAAAAACAACAAAACACGAGGGATTAAACAAAATTATCATGAGATTGAACAATTTTTATGGGGAGAAACATTACTTGAATCCAGTGAGAACTCGTCAACCGTAACGTAATTGGCTAAGCAAAGGGTCTACTAGCAGGAGAGGATACATTTACCAACGGGAGTTCTCCTTTTAGTCGAGCTCAATTATATCAACCCTAGCGAAGTGGAGTTTCTTGTAGTTGAATCAAAAAATGTTATAGGGGGTAAAAAGACTCGATGTAAGGAAGAGGGGAGAGTCTAGATGTCTAGCTTGACTGACTGACCGGCCTGGCCAGTTGTTCTAGTGGTTAATGATCTCTTTTAGTTTTTTTTTTTAATATCAATGTAATATATCATTTGTTCTCTAACTTATTCCCTTTTGAATTTCTTTTTCAGGAAATACCATTACCTAAACTTCATGAGACCACGTGTTTATGTAATTTATAATTAAAATTAAGATTTTATCTTGAAAAATTGGAGATATGATAAAAGTGTGACATAATAAAAATTTATTCTAAGACACCAGTATTATTGGAATGAAATCGAATGATGTCATAAAACCAATTAATATTTGATAAGTCAGATTTAGTTCGTTTAAGAACAAAAAAATACAAGAATCTCTCTCATACTTTAAATTAAAAAGTTCAGAGGTATGATTGATCAAAAAATACCGAGATTTATGCTTACATAGGTTTAAATAGTCCTAAGAAATTAACCTTAATGGATTTACAATTGTAGATCAAATTGATCCACTTAGAAAAGTTGACCTTACTAGTAAGCTTAGACTCTGATAAAAAACAAGCCTTGGATCCTAATTGATAAGGATCAGCCCAATACCAAGCGTATTCATGCCAACGACCCATTGGAGGTGCCAATTGAGCCAATTACAAGAGCTAGGGCATAGAAGCTTAAAGAAGCATTCAATGAGCTTGTTCAGAACATATGGAGCAAGATGGATCTAGAAGGGCTTGGGACAGTTAAGGAGCATGAAGGACAACCTTTAATTCATCTAATTCAAGTCCAAAAAGAGCCCAACTAGTGTGGAACAAAGGGCTGATGTGTCCGACCCCGTACCAGCCTTATTAGGCTTATTTTTTTCCTAATGCTACAGGATAGAAAGTCAGCAATTTATTCTCCTAATTAAGTAAGAAAGTTAGCCAGATCTTGTTCCTAAAGAGATGAGGATTATTTAACGCCTTTTCTAACCTAGGAATGAAAGTAATTAAATCAACAACAAAGAAGAAATTTTTTTTTCTTATTTATCCAAGTTAAACAAGGAAATCCAAGCTAATCAAGGACATTAAAGGGGGCAGAAACATAAATTTTTCAAATCAGATTTCTTCTAGTTTATTTGGAACTTCTTAAGAGTGACAAATCTAATTTTAGCATATTTAGGATGGTAATTTTTATATTTTTATTTTTTCCTTCTTAGTCTTTGGGTTATTATTACTTATTTGGGTCAATTGTAAGTGGGCTTCATATAAGTCCACCTAAGGGGGGTCCATTAGGGTTTCTTTAAGTATAGAGTCTGTATAAATAAAGGCATAATCAAACATGTAAGGGGTTAGACAATTCAGATTAAAAAAAACTTTTTGTTTGCCGCACTTTGTGTGTGTGTGTGTGTGTTGATGAGATAATCCCTCTTTAATGGTTCTAAAAAAAACTGAAAACGACTTATCGAAGAACAACTAGCTTCGTGGCGTCATCCTTGTACCTCTCGTTCGCGAATCAATATTCGTTGGGTGGGGGTTTTTCGTTTCCAATAGTGTTGGTGCCTAGGTGCAAGTTATATTTGTTTCCAATATTTGTGTAGTGTTGGTGCCTAGGTACAAGTTATATTTGTTTCACACTCCTATAAAACTTGATTTACTGGCTTTCCGGGAATTTGTGTCTTTGCGTGACCACGTGATCATGAGGTTCACATCACTAATTGAAAACAAAGTATTAATTAAATCCAAACAAACTTTGGGTTGTACTTAAAAAAAATATAAATAAAGCTCATAAGTCTAAATCTTGTTCTATCATGGGAAGAGAAGAAGAAAAGAAAACATTATAAGTCACAAGACTTACTTAGAGCTTATAATGTTGATCAATAATCCTAGGAACTAAAAGAGAAAGTGTCACCCCCTTTGGTTTCTAAGTTAAAATAAGATTTTGATCTCAGCCTTTTAAATGAATGCAATGCAGCCAGCGACGCTGCCAGCACTACTGGCCCACTCAACCATAACAGCTTGTTGCTAGCTAGCAATAGCAACATGCCATGCTGGGCGGCTGGAGGTTGTCTCCGGCGTTAGCAACCTCACCGACAACAATTGTAGTATCAACTACCAAAAAGAGCTGGAGACAAAAAAAAGGAAGAAGGGGCATAATTTACAATTTTATATTAATCTCTTGTTTATGTTTTTCATTTCCTTTCCTTTACTTAGTTAACTTATATCTTATTTATGTTCTTATCTTGTTTATTTATGTTTCTCTCTTTCATTATGTTTAGCTAAGTTTATTATGTCAAGGTGAAAAGGTTACACTAATGGTGCAAGAATAAGTATGGTATAAACTCAACATGGACCTTAATGTTTGATACTAACATGTTTTATATTTGTTATCTTGTTCACTTTTAATACTTTGCTTGTTAAATGGTTAATCTAGATTTATGTTGTATAACCCTTAGTACAACAAATATTTGACACTTTCATAGCCCAAACCGTATGGTATAACCGACACATGTGCTATGAAAGGTGTCGCACGTATGCAGCGTCGCGGCGATCGCCCACCACCCTCATCAGGTGTGGAGTTTCTATCTTGGCAAATATAGGAAGACAAGGAATTCTTGTCTTTTATCAGTGGAAAAAATAGAATGGGAGTCCCACCTAGTATTTTGGTCACTAAGAACCCTAATTGGTCTCAAAGATCGGGTACGGAGACTGGTTGCGTAAAGGAAATGTATTAGCACCCCAAATACGCCCTACTTATGGTAAGCTGCATTGTTTAATTATCTGATAAAAACTAAGATCTTGTCATGTTTTTCA
>Ga0325404_1003076_pt1 | contig 17811 bp, 10 predicted proteins | sample PopdelMetagenome_18_FD_205664 | JGI IMG/M metagenome (GOLD analysis project Ga0325404, IMG submission 205664) | Populus deltoides microbial communities from Bellville, Georgia, United States - Xylem-Control-R1 | ecosystem: Host-associated > Plants > Phyllosphere > Stem > Wood/Secondary xylem... | reverse complement strand
CTTCTTGTCTGCCAAAAACGTCATTGATGACGTCATAATTTGAACAAACTTAAATCATGAAAGTTCTAGAGAATTGTCTCATCTTTCCAGGGTAAAAATTTGAGATCATTTGGACTTCTAGAACTCAAGATATGGGCTGACCACTGAACAGTGTCTGGGCTGCAGGACAGATTCGGACTTCTTTGTTGTTGCTGCAATTTGGACTTGAAAACGGCCTTTTTAAATCTTAGGCTTCACATGAAAGTTGTAGGCCTATGTCTTATCTTTCCATCCATATAAAATGGACCTAAATCCAAGATCTACAGCTCCAGATATGACCCAATTACCGAACAATGTTCTAGTTTGGACTGCACCAGCATCTCTTTTCTAAGTTTGGCCATCTCTTTGTCCTTTCAATTTCAGTACTTCAACTCATCAATCAATTCTTTCATTTATGTGATAGGCCTGCATTTAAGATGAACATTTACCATAAATTAAAGGTATCTTATATTATTAGATATGTTATTATAAAACATGCTTTAGTTAAGGAGTTATTGATACTTCAAGTGCAAAATGATGATATAAAACCTTGATAAAAATGCACTTTTAAGTACTAATCATTATTCTAACACCATTAGTGAAACCTTGTCACCTTGACATAATTAACTTAGCTAGACATAATAAAGAAAAAGAACATAAATAAATAAGATAAGAACATGGTTAACTAAGTATAGTAAAGGAAATGAAAAGCATAAACAAGAGATTAATGAAAATAAAACTTAAGTATTACAACAATAAAGAGAGAGCAAGAACATGATCTTGATCTTAGAACCAAGATTGTTAAATGAATGGCAAATGCCTCCTTTTATAGGCTAAAATTCAGAACTATTCATTTGGTAATTGATTATTGATGTAGTGGCCAATTATTGATTTAGCGGACTTGGTGGACAACAGCACTCAAGCACTTTGGCTGGATGAAATGACATTGATCCATTCAGAATTTGGCAAAGTGTTCTTCATGAAAGTTGTTGGCAATCATCTTATCTTTCCACCCATAAAATTGCAGAGCATTTGGATCACTAGAGCTCGAGATATGGCTAAAATACTGAGTAGTGCTGTTGGTGGACGTGATGGATAGACCTTAAGCTCTTGTCTGGATGCAATGTCATTGTTACCATTAGAATTTGAGCAACTCTTCTTCATGAAAGTTATTGGAAATTGTCTTTTCCTTCCACCCACCAAATTTCACGTCATTTGGCCTTCTAAAACTCCAGATATGGGTAAAATTCTAAGCAGTGTTTGGGTTGGATTACAAGACAAATTCTGACTTCTCTTTTGTGGCCAAACTTTGAATTTAAAAACGGCAGATTTGGGTCTTACACTATTCTATCCATATAAATTAAGCTGAAATCCAAGATCTACAGCTCCATATATGACCCAATAACTTAACAGTGTTCCAATTTGAATTGAATCGGCATCTCCTTTCTAAGTTTAGCCATTTCTTTGTCCTTTCACTTTCAATAGTTAATCACATCAATCAATCCTTTGAATTGTGAGATATGCCTGTATTTAAAATAAACATTTACCATAAATTAAAGGTATTTTATATTATCAGATCTGTTATGATAAAACATGCTCTAGTTAAGAAGTTATTGATACTTCAAGTGCAAAATGATGATATAAAACCTTGATAAAAATACATTTTTAAGTACTAATCATTCACTTCCAAATCAGTCCTTAATTTATCCTTTATTAATTTAAGTCCTCAAGTGTAATTTTGATTTTAAGAATCAATTCAATTGCATCCCTGCTAACTTCAATCGCCGCCCCTATAGTTGGCCGTCTTTTTCACTTTAGTTCTTGGTTTTGAATTTGTACATTTTGGCCCTCAATTGATTAATAAACTTCAAATTTCTTCAATTTAGTCCCTGATTCAATCAATTTCAATCCCTATATTTATGCACCTTTTCCAGTTTGGTCCTTGGTTTTGAATTTACGCCATGAAGTCCCTAATTGGCCACCAAACTTCAATATTCATGCAATTAAGCCCCTGATTTGACCAAATCAATTCTCAAAAATTATAATTTGACCCCAAAACTTTAATTTCTTCCAATTAAAGCCCAAACTGACTTAAAAATCAATTTTTCTTGCCATCAAACCCTCTATAAATTCAATTAAACCATCAATAAAATCTCATTGAGTCTATAAACATCTAATTTTGAACTTTTCTCCTCAAATTGAATTTTGTTTTCCAACAAGGCTCTCATCATTCAAGTATATATTGTCAAAATTTCAATCTTTATATTTTTGAACCTCTTTAATCAATTTTTCTGACCATTGTTTGAGCGCTCCAACCTCCTACTGTTATTATTATTTTTCCAATTTCTTCCGACCATATATTTATATATTTAATTTTATTATTTATTTTTTATTATTTATTTATTATTTTATTATTATTCTTTTATTTTTTTTATAGGGACCCAAAAATAGGTTACAACAAATAGTGCTCTCTTTTATCAAATGAAACTCATTGAAACCAAGATCATGCTTTTTGTCGTTGGGAAGAGGTCAAACAATAACTTTCTTTTCTATTTTTATTTTAAAAAAAACTTCCTCTCTCATGTTTCAAGCCGATAGATTGAAAAATAAGCAAAAATAAAGTTTTAAATGAAAGTTGAAAACCCAAAAACGAAAGAGATCAAAAATAAAAAATTCAGAAACTAGAGGGATTAAAATGCAAAAAATGTGCCTAATGAACAGTAAAAAATGGGGAACAAAGCCTAATGTCTTGTTTCAATGTCAAATTTGGTCCTTAAAGTATTAATGTTTAGCAAACAATCAAATTGAGCATTATTATGTCAAATTAAGAATCAAATTAACATTAAAATATCTTATTTAAGATTATAAGAACCCCATAAATAGGTAATTAAAATAAATTATCAGCCTAAAATTCATTCAATGCAATGTGTAAGGACAAATTTGAAAAAAGAATCAATGGCCAAAGTAAAAAATGATCCAGGGACCAAAAAAAATCATTGTTTCAATCCATAGTGATTCATCTCACACTGCATAGTGAGACACTAAGCAGTTTTAGGTTTTTTTTAATTATTTTAATATAAATTAAGTAAAATCACAAAACATACAATATTTAAAAAATTAGCATTAAAATACTTTTTAATATATAAAAATATTAATAGTTATGTAACTTTTTTTTACCAATTTCATATTTGGATAATTTTCTTATTGGTATAGTTTTTCATCAAGTGTTAATTGTGATTTTCTTCTTTTTTATATAATTTGGTGATAATTTGATAATTTATGTATAGCTATTTGTTCAAAGGTGTAAAGTTCTTCAAATTTATGTTTACATATTATTACTATTTGTTAGTAGTAAACTGTCAAATTAATTAATCACCGTAAGAAATAAAGTTCAATAGTAATTTTATGATAAAATTGATATGTTATTATTGTAGTTTATGGCTCATAGGCAAATGCCGAGGTGAAGTGGTACGGTAAAGGGGTATTATTGAAAATTATTAATATCCCTTAGGTGGTTGAACTCTTGGTCGTTTAGGATCTTCTATAAATACATATTATGTAACCATATTCAACATATACTGAAAATAAAGCTTTTTGCTAATGTGGATATAGATACATTGTCGAACCACATTAAATCTTATGTTTTCTAGTTTTTTTCTCTTGGAACAATTATTCATCAATAATTTCTGCATGTTTTTTTACAACAATTATAGTGTTGGAAATTTTTCTAATAAACACAATTTAATCAAATTATTAGTGAATGAAAAATTAATCTAAAAAAATCCTTGGTTTTCCTACTAAAAAAATTCTTGGTTTTTTTATATTTAATTCTTAATTTATGATGGCTAATCAAACATTGATACTGTTAAAAATTAATTCTTCAACCGTATAGCTTTCAAAACTCACTATAAAAAAGAAGGGTAAATAAAGAGTTTCTAACTTGCAATTTCTAGATTTTTTTCACACTCTTTCTCACCTTATTTTAGTGTTTTCTTTCTCTTTTATGCTTTGGTTTTTTCTCCCAAATCTAAAGCTTAGATTCATATTCTTTGATTCAAATACCGTATTTAGAAGTGCATCTAAACTAAGGTGGCGTTGTTAGAAGTTTGGGAGATATATTGCAAACTAGGAATGTTCATGGTTCGGTTCGATTCGATTTGAACTACAAAAACCAACTGAACCGAGTAACTCAAATTTTTGAAAATTCAAACCGAACCGAATTCAGGTTCGAACCGAACCGGTTCGGTTTGGTTAAATTCAGTTTTTTTGCTATAAAACCAGAAAGTCTAATCATACCATTAATGGGCTTTTTTGAATTTTTTTAAATGGGCTTACATTAAATTGGGCTTGTAAAATTTCTTGTTGGGCTAAGTTCATAGGCTTTTTAATCAAAACTCTTTAAAATTTTCTAATTTGGTTTAGTTTGTTATAAGTTTTTTAATCAAATTAGGAGATTAATATTTTTGTTTTTAATTTAACTTTCCTTATTAACCTTAAATATATATCAGTATAGTAATATGCAAAGAAATAGGCTATGAAAATTCAAATCAATGCAATATACAAGATGCATGATCAAATTTAGGCACCTCAAATTAAAAGAGGTGTTCACACTAAAGTTGAACAAAAAAATCAAATAACTGATTAAACCGAGAAAACCAGAAAACAATTAACCAAAAAAATCAAACCGAAAAAAAATTGAATTAACCGATTAGAAAATCACAAAACATTTCTAGTTCAGTTCGGTTTCCAAAGTCTGAAACCGATTGAACCGACCCGGTTCAACTAGGCTAGCACTCGAAAAAAAACAAGTATAAATAGCATATTTTCTTCTAACCCTAAACTTAAATGCATTCTTAGTCGCCCCTCCCTGCTCTCTGTCTCTCATCTCTCAAATCTGTCTTCTTCTCCTCCATGCTTTCTGTCTCTCATCTCTCAAATATGTCTTCTTCTCCTCCATGCATTCTGAGTCCTGTGTCAATTTAGGTCTCTACATCTTCTCTAAAAGATGGGTAATGGATTCTTCTGGGTTTCTTGAATTTTGTTGATTCTTTTCCAATCTCTCTGAGTATTCCACTTCTGTTGCATGGGTTTGTTCTTCTTCTTTTTTCTTATTTAATTGGTTCATATTTATGGATGATAATGTAGCTCTTGGTGATTTAGATTTTGGGTTTGTTACATAATGATTTTTTAAAACATTCTTCCTTAATTAAGGACTTTGCTTTATTAATCAGTCTTCTATATTGAAGAGAACGATACCATTTTTCACAGCGTTTAGTTTCATTATCTCTTTAGTCTTATCCATGTTTTCCACTTAATTTGTCAACACATTTTCCCGTTCCAACTACATGTCATTTGTTTTCTGAGGCATATTACTAAACCTATTGAGGCCAAGTAATCTCTTATTTATCATCTTCATGATGGCATGAATTAATAATGTCTACGGAGTTGAACAATCTAACCACAATGATAAAATTTTCAGGTTAAAGATGCTTTAGTTCAGTTTGAAAAATAAAAGTGTTGAAAAATATGGTCAATAAAAAGCCTAAAAAAAACTCAACCGAAATAATTTTGGTTCGAACCGGTTTGGAAGGGAAAAAACCGAACCGAACTGAAATTAATCGACTTCAACCGATTTTCGGTTCAATTCAAAAACTTTAAAAAAATTAATTTTGATTTGGTTGTTTATTTTGGTCCAAAACTAGACCTAACCGAAAATGCTCAGCCCTAGTTCACACTAAAAAAGTTTACATTAGCAAACAGATACATTAGCAACCAGTAATAAATTATCATAAACATCCAACATAATTTGAAGAAAAAAATCCAGCATCAACACTACAGCAGCATCCAAAACTTCCAGCAACAGCAAAAGCCAAAAGATCCAACAAGGATAATGCTATAAAGAAACACTAGCAAATTAGCAACATATTAGAGTTCGACTATTAAAAGAATTAACAATGCAAAATTTTAAGGGGAATTAACAAGGTAAAGTAAATTAATTACCCAAAACAATTATATTCCAGGATTACATCAACATCATTAATACAACTTACAAACAATCTATTGAGATTTTTAAATTTTCATCAAATTCTACAAAAACATAAATTAAAATGTTAGATTAAACATATTTAAATAAATGATATTATAAAATAACTACATTTAAATTTGTAAAAGAAATTACCTGATTCAATGATCTCAGAATTTTCAATATAATCCATGAAGGTTCTGATATTGATTGGAATTGGTGTTAAACTCAACCAATTCAGACAACAAACAAGTGTTTGCACTGTCGATGGAGATAAAGAGTTTTGAAATGGATCTAATATACGATCGCCAGTACTGAATCGTACTTCAGAAACAACTGTAGATACTAGAATAGCTAACACGTGTTATGCCACCTTAGAAAGAATCTTATAATTTGTAGCATTACACCTCCACCAACCCAAAATATCTAATTTAAAATCATTATGATCCTCACAATCATCACCCAAATACCTCTCAAGCTCATTTTTTCTTTGGACACCGCCTTCTTCCTTTAAATGTTTTTTTAATGGAGAAGTTAAGTCATCCAACATATCATCATCTACCACCATTAAATCAACATTAACATCTTCATTTATACTAGTTCCAACACGATGAACAACCTCAACGTTCTCATCAACATTCATATAATACTCAAACAACCTTAGCAAAGTATCTTTAACCTTCATTGTAAAATTTTCAGCCTCTTCATCATACAATCTTCCAAAATAAAATCTCACATACTTCAATTTGAAACGTGGATCTAACACAACAGCCACATACAACAAAAAGTTTTATGTATCTTAATCCCCCTAATATTTTTTATACTTTGCCATCATATTCTTGGCCATTTTACTTACATAAACATCTCCATTTTTACAAAGTTGAGATATGCTTGTGTGCATGGAAATCAATTTATGGAAGAAATAATTAGATGTCACATATAACGAGCCAGAAAATTCAATGTAACCATGTAAAATAGTTTCAAGAACTTCACAAAAGATCTAGACTTTTCCCAATCTTTTAAAACAGAAGGACCTAAGTTTTTTTGTTTCCCTTTTGAATCAACCTCAAAGTAACTCAAATACCTAGGATCGGTTTCTTCTAACCTCATAAAAACCATATCAAATTTACTAGCCGCATCTAGCATCATATATGTAGAGTTTCATCTAGTTGCAACATCCAAGCAAACAGAATTTTTACTTCCAATTTTCAACCTCTCCACACATTGGTTAAAAACAAGTTGTCTAGAAGGAAAAGATCTAACAAACCTTACTGCATTCCTAATCTTAACCACTGAATCATTAATATCTTTCAATCCAGCACATACAATAAGATTAACAATATGTGCACAACATCTAACATACATGAAGTCATTTGACAATATATTAGTTGTTCAATTACTTGTTACTCTCTTCAGATATTTTATTCTCAAATTATTTGAACTTGCATTGTCTATTATAACTGTTAAAATGTTATTAATTCCCCTATTCCAACAAACTCTCAATTGATTGGCCAATTGTTTCACTTTTATGATTAGAAACTTGACAAAAGTTTAGAATTCTTTTTTCAAGTTCCAACCTTCATCAATCCAATGGGCAGTCAAACACATATAATTAATATTTTGGATTGATGTCCAAGTATCAGTTGTTAAACATAAACATTGATTCTTAAGAGCTTTCTTTAATTTTTCCTTTTCATCTACATAAATTTTCAAACAATCTTTCCAAATCATCAAACGAGAAGGAACATCAAATCTAGGTTGCATTATTTGACAAAATGATTTAAATCCTTGGTTTTCAACAAAGTTAAAAGGTAGCTCATCAAGTATAATCATTTTTCCTAGGGCTTTCCTACACTCTTCATAACTATAACCCACTTCCTTAATAGTCACTAGAATTTCCTCTCCAGTATTACCCCCCTTCTATTATAGGCTTAGGTTCTAAAACTAAAGTTTTTTTATTTTTGGTCAATCACAAAAGGAAATTTTTTGCATACACCTAGATGACTCCACATGTTACTAGACCCCTTAAGTATAGTATGACATGCATAGTCTTTTTAATAATACATACATGCAGCCCTAAGAGCTTTAGGATTACCATCTAGTTTTTTAAAGTGATCCCAAATTTGGATGTTTTTCTTTTATTAGATCTAGAAGGTGGATCACCTTCACTTTCAATGTTGCTATTTATATTAGAGGTAGTGACTGGAACTAGAACTGAAATGGGCAAAGAATTGGGTTCCAAACTTGAAGGATTTGATTTATTTGGTGTAGGATCTTCCCGATTATCCATCTAAAATTAAAAAAACAACAACAACATAAATCTTAAAGTTAAAGCTAACACGTTCAAATGGGAGAGCATGAATATCTACTTTAACATGACAAGTTGACAATAGAGTCTAACAAGAAGCATAAAGAGGATTTAAGGACCAACAATTATTTTCAATTGCAAAAGCAAGAAAAAAGCTCACTATTCTGCCCAATTGCCCACTATTCTGCCAGTTAATGCAAAAGCAAGAAAAAAGCCTTCTAGTGAATCAAGCAGAAGTTGAGCATCATGTTAAGTTCATATAATTACATTGTAATGGTTCATAGCAGATCATACATGAAAACCAAATATTTCCATGGAAAAGGTTTTGCAAAAACACACAATAAGAAGTAACTCATGGTATACTGTCGTAATCACCTTAAAGAATAGAGGGCTCAATGATTTGTAACTACTTGTATAGAGTGCTTTCCTCTTTGAATAGAGCAATCAATATCTAAAAATTAAAAATATCATGAAGCTAACAAAATCAACAGCAAACTTGAACTTGTTATAAAGCTAACACCCGACAACCATGTTTTCACATTGCAGCCAATTTTGTAACCTATGATACATTTATATCAAAATTGTTTCATAACCTAGGAGAACATACACTGATACACATACTTATGAAAACATGCAAATAAGAAAAAGTTTCAAATCAAATAGCCTCACAAGAGTTCGAAACATTATTCAGGAGCAAATAAGCAAAATATAAAAAGCACAACTGAACTTTATCATGCCTCCTATAGATCTGGACACATGCTTTTATACGATCCCTAGTAATCTACTCGATAAAAAAACTTGGGATTTGCGATTCCTAGTAAGATCAATTCAGGATCATGAGATTGTTTACCAGAAAGCTTTGTTATCATTACCTGTGTAGTTTATTGAATAATCTACTCGATACTATCGTAGATCTGGATTAGTGAAGATATCTGATTAAAAAATCCATAGGGATAAAATTTACTTTACCGTCTTTTCTTTAATGAAGGAGACCTCTCCTTCTGCTGCAGCTTGTAAGAATGGATAAGGATTGCGACGGCTTGCACAGAAGTGAAGAGAAAAGAGAAGCCAGAACAGAGGATCACGCTGTTTGTGCAGAGCAGTTGAAAACTTGAAAGGGAAAAGAAGAACTATTTTTGAGGTGGAGAGGTGGTTTGCACAGTTTGTAGTCTTTACACAGACGACGGCTTTTTGTGAGGGTAGGGGAGAGGGGGGTTATATTTAGCTTAGGTTAATTAACTATTTATACCCCTTGGCTGACAGCGGCTTTTTATGATTTTTTGGTTGGTCCAGTTTGGTTTGTAGGTTTTATAACTAAAACTAAAACCGAACTAGACCTGTTAAAATTTATGGTTTTAAAAATCTGTTTAATTAGTTTTTCATCTCGGTTCAGTTTTTTCGGTTAATTTGTCTTCAGTTTTTTTTATTTTCTCGGTTGATCGATTTTTTTTAAAACCTTTATTGCAAACATCTTAGTTGCACAAGTGAGGAGCAATAAAGCTTTAAGGACAAATGATTCATCCTTGACAACAACAAAAATCTCATTACTTTAAAGTGCTTCAACAAGTATCTTTCTTTATTTTAATTTAAACATATATATTTTTTATTACTATTATACATGAGAAAACTTTGAGTTAATATCAATTATAAGTTTGATTATATGCTTAGTATGCATGTTAGAATTCTATTATTATGTTTGTGTTGAAAACATGTTTGCCATTAGATAAGTTTTTACACACTCATTGTTTTAAACATGTATAAACTTTAGGCTTTTGTTTGATAGAGAAAGCAATAAAATAAACCAAAAAAACAAACAAAATCTTTATTGGTTGTGGTGCAACACCACACTTAGGTTGCCTTCCAAAAGCATTTTTCTTTATTGTATTTAGCTAGACAACTCTCAATAGTTTTTCTTCTCAAACTTTGGTTAGATCATTTGCAATAATCACTGGTAGGGTTTTGTCATCTCTCAAGTACACATACTTCAAATATTTGGGTAAAGACTTCAATTCCAGCTTTGGGGCCTGTTCAACAGAAGGCAAAACCCTTTCATAAGAATTTTATAGTTGTAAAGGAGAGTTAACCAACCTGTTTGGCATTTTTAAATATTGAATGAAAAGACATAATTGTTTCTTTCATGTCCTCATTATTCTTCAGCCTTGCATCCTTATCTATCTTGTTATGCTGTAATACGAAGTTCAACTCATCTTTCAAGAAATTATGCTCATAATCATCTTGCATAATGGGGTCAATTACATCAACATAACAAACATATTCAGATTCTTCTGGATATTTCATAGCATCAAAAATGTTAAATGTTATTTTTTCTCCATCAAACTCAAAAGATAAAGTACCTGTATACACATCGATCTTGGTTCTTGTTGTTTTCATAAATGATCTGTCTAATAATATTTGAGTTGGATTTGAAGCAAATTCATCATCTATGTCAATGATATAAAAATCTACATGAAAAATCAATTCATTTACTATAATTAGAACATCCTCAACAATACCTTTAAGGTATGAATTAGACATTTTTGCTAATTGAATTATTACCTTTGTTTCTTTTAAAAGTACTAAATTCAAATCCTTGTAAATTGATAGTGGCATGATGACATTAATTAATGCTCCCAAATCAAGCATAGTCTTTTCTAACTTATGATTTCCAAACACATAAGGTACAGTGAACATATTAGGGTCCTTAGACCTTTGAGGCAATTTCCATTGTATAACTGCGGACATGTTCTCTCCAACCCTTATTTTCTCATGAATATTTGGCCTTTTTGTTTAGATACTTGGTATATCATGGAATTTGTTGGATTGAATCCAACGATGGAATGTTCACCTCCACCTTCTGAAAAGTTTCAAAGATTTCATTATGCATCTCTTTCTTGGATTTTCACCTTTCTTGGATCCTAAGACCCACCGTTTCTATGTCAAACTCTCAGCCATAGTGGGATGTCTGGCACTGTTAGTTTTCTAATCAGATGAGGAAACCAATCTCAACCTTCAGCTTGCATTTGGATTTTAGCCTTCAAGATGATTTTATTTGAACTTGAATCCTTATAAAAGTTATAGTCCTGGATGTGTTGATGATTTTGGGCTTTTGAATCGCATGATTTTTATATCTGAAACTGAAGTTACGCCCGTTTGAATATGTAGTGTGAAAACAAAGAATCCTGTTGTAAGTACGATTTCAGCCTGATTTTGTAAGTCTGATTAAGGTCTAAATAAACTCGGATTTTTACCCATAATACCTTCCTGGAAAACATAGTGTTAAAGGAATAAAAAAACATGTGTATATTTTGCATTCATCAAAACCCTTATTTCTAAGCATCTTGGATTTTAGAACATTATTACAAAGCATTTTAAGCTCTAATAAAAATAACACATGCTAGCAATGGTTCCATAATTAAATATGTTTGAATGGGCATCAAATTTCATTCAAAGAATTATGATCAATCTAACATCGTAATTAGACATCGAATTCCAAATAATACGTGTGTTGAAGTTAAAATACAAATATTTTTTGTCAAATTAACTATTTAAGTTTCAAAAGTAAAATAGAAACCTTTCTAATTTCCTTACGGATTTCTAAAAAAAGAACCAAATACTATAAAGATGCTTACTAACCTCTTTGTTACATATGATTTGATCCAACCATGGATGATTAGGTCATGCCAGAGAAATTTTCAACCAGATTAATACAACATTGTTATGAAAAATGTTTAACATTATTGCACGAATATTATACAATAAAACTAAAAGAATATTGTTTTTGTATTGTGCATTACTATGCATTTGTCTAAATTCATTATGGATAGCTCTATTCAATGGACAATGCTTCTTCTTTTTCATTTTAGTCATTGAACTTTATTTATTTTCAATTTTATCTTTATTTATTATGTTGGTAATATTTTATGTGTTAAGATATTCTTTTCTTTGCATATTTTTTCCAAATTCAGAATGTTTGATGAAATTTCAAAATTGAATTAGAGTCCAATTTAATAAAATCTTATTTAAATTTATAGTATGAAAAACAATCATAAGGAGAAAGTTAAAAAAACAAAAAAAAAAGAGTCCATTTCACTTTTGCATGAAAAAAATCATTTTTGTCCATAAATATTCAATTTATGAATGTTTAGTCCACGTAGTTTATGTAATGTATATTTTGATCTTAAACTTTATTTATTTAACATTTCGATCTTTAAGTTCGAAAATATAGAAAAAAATCATTGAAAAAAAAAGAAGAACAAAGAAAGAGGAGATCGATTTGTCATATTTCAACAACAAAAAGTAAATTTTAGTCTCAATGAGTTTATGTTGCGTGGGGATCCCATTAGGTTTTCACGTGAAAGCAGCTTATGAAATGGGTTTATAAGGTCTAAAAACTCAAATTCTGACTTTCAATTCACTAGAGATGGCACGAATTTGAACTACGCATAGTTCGCTTATATATATATATATCATCCACCCTTAAAAAGACAAGAAAAGGAAGAAAATAACTCAGGCGCCTGGCATATTTCTGTAGCCCTTTAGGTTTCTTCTTTCCAAGAAAGTTTTTTTTAGATTTTGATTAAAATGCGTTCTAAATAAAAATAATTATAGGTTTTTAAATTATTATTTAATTTTATCATAGTTTTTAAATTACATTATAGGTTTTTGTGGTAACATTAACAATTATTTTTTAATTATTATATAGATAATATATATGAAAGAATATTTTAAGAATGTGCTTATGAATATTCAATTAAAATAAATTTTCTTTTTTATTATTTTTTAAATAATTTTTACCTAATTTTAATATCAATTTTTTTTCTCAATCAATTATAACTCAGCTATTATTAATATTTCCCTTTTTAAAAAAAAGATCTCGAGTTCATATCTCTACTTTCAAAAAAAAAAGATAGCCGTGAGAACAAAATGGTTAGAGCATGGATGGTATCAGTATTTGGTTTGGCATGTAAGCAAGGAACCCTTTTTTGAGCTGTCTGTAGCTTTAATTATATTGTATATTCACTAATTGTCTCTCTCACACGTATTCTCCTGGTTGATTATCTTCCCATGAGCTCCACTGTCTCTTCCATCGTCTCACTTGTCCAGCTGAGCCCACTAAGAAGATAGTGCTTTGAGATGGCTCAAATCCTAGGTCGCCATCTTCATCTGTTCATGCTCTCGTCTGTTCTCATTCTCCAGATAGCCATGGCAGCAGGTAATAAATGTATTATCTACTCATGTTTTTTTGGAGTTCATTATGACTCCTTCGGCCCTTGGTCCCTCCCCTCTACGTGTTCTTTTTTTTTTTTTTTTTGGAGCTAGTCATGACTTAGTTTAAATTTGTAGTTAATCCTCGTATGTATTATCAAGAACTATATCTATATGTATAATTTGTAAGCTTTTAATCCATTTATAACTTATTCCCTCTATGTTGTTTTCCAATTTATTTGGTTCCTTGAGAAATTTGATTTAGTAATTGAGGATAGTCTATGCATGCTAGTCTTAGAAGCCCGAGTCGCAGGTCAATTGCGTTGACCTGAATCAACCCAAGTCTTATAATAGAATTTTTAATTGGCTTGACCTAGATCAGACTCCTAGTCAGTGAGTTACTAGATTAGTCTATCAAGAGTCGAGATGTATTTTAGAGTCTGTTTGGCAGTGTGGTTGTGGTTGCTTTTCAAATAACTTTTCATGTCGAAATACACGCCAATAATTTTTTTTATTTTTTAAAAATCATTTTTAATATCAGCACATCAAAACGATCCAAAACATATTAAATTTTAACCAAAAAAATTGAATTTTTTGGGAACCCGGTTTGCACCGCGTTCCCAAGCAGTTTATAATAGAGATATAATAAATTATATATTTAATCTTATATTTTTCAATCCATGTATAACTTAGTACCCTTTAATTTCACAATCTTTTTCCCCTTATGTTTTTCTTATTACTTTTTTATATAAATAAAGTAAAGAAGAGAGAAGTAGGGGAGAGGTGCAAGTTTTGATTATGAAATAAGTATTTTAAGAATAAAAACAGCTAAATTGAGGATGATCAATGATGGTGGACAGGATTTGTTAATTATTTATTGATACTACAAGGACTAATTTACTAGTTTCACTAAACTATAGGGACTAAGTTTATAATGAACTCATGTTTTTGTTGTTGTTTTGTGATGTTGCTTTGGGCAGGGCAAAACACGTCCACAGAGGCAAAAAGTTTTACGTTAGTTAATAACTGCAACGAGACAATATGGCCTGGAATCCTAACAAGGGGTAACAACAGCAATGGCTATGGTTTTGCTCTACAACAAGGCCAAACCGCCTTCTACAACGCCACGGCCGGATGGAGTGGCCGGATGTGGGCACGAACCGGTTGCAGTTTTGATAAAAACGGCACCGGGACTTGTCAAACAGGTAGCTGTGGCACCTCTATAAACTGCACAGTCCCGAGTAACCCACCCAACACCATTGCCGAGTTCACTCTTGGTGATGTTGATTTCTACGATGTTAGCCTTGTCGATGGATTTAATTTGCCTATAGTAATTTCTCCTATTGATGGCAAGGGAAATTGTAGCATTGCTGGTTGTGATGGGGACCTCCGACAAAATTGCTCGTCCGGACTGGCTGTTAAGTCCGACGAGAAGGTCATTGCTTGCCGGAGCGCATGTGATGCTTTCAACACCGACGAATACTGTTGTAGAGGAGCATATGCCGATCCTGTAGCATGTCTGCCAACCAACTATTCCAGGAGTTTTAAACAAGTCTGTCCTGCAGCAGCTAGCTATGCATTTGATGACAGTATAAGCATCATAACATGCTCTGCCTCAGAATACGTTGTCACCTTCTGTGCCTCAAGGTAAGCAAAGCTTAATTATCACTGCTTCTGCAAAATTGATGCATATATGTACCTGTTTCGATGCCTTTTTTCGAATGAATTTATCCTTGTAGAACAATATGAACATTATGCTGACCAACTAATTTGCCTGTATGTGAGTCCAGGAATCAAAAGGTGTGCTCTTATCATGATAACAAGCTTGTCTGCAATACATCGAAAGGTTCAAAAGCATCTCCCCTTGGTGGCCTAGGAGGATGGATTCTGGTGTTGGCACTGCCTTTGACATATAATTTGAAGATGAAATTCTATATCAGCTGACATTAATGCTACCCTTCTCTCGAGAACGTCCTCTCCTTTGTAAATCAAGAAAGTGTGCCTTCGTCATTTTTTAAATCACGACTGACTTTTCCTGATGCCTTCTTTTTTGCAGCATGTTTGAAACTCTCTGGATTGAATTCTATTCAGATATTTTAGTCAAATCATGAGCCCATAACCAGTCAGATACAAAAAGAAGATTGGAAGTAACAGATTCTCAGTACAGTAACATACTGACACCATGAAATGATCAAAAGCTTCTGCTTAGCAAAACTAGTTCAACTAAACGATATAAATTTTCAGGGCTGGAGTGAATTCTCCATTTTAATAGCAAAACAATAAGTTCTTGGTGTTACCTGCTAAATTGCTCCATGGATACAATAGCTGGGAGAGATATAATCCCTTATGTGGTAGTGCTACCATGAATAGTCTGTTCTGCCATAAATATTTCCTCTAGCTGTTGAGCATCAAATGTAGTTCCAACATCAGGCTGCTGCTGCTGATTCTTCCCACCATGATCACCAAATGGAAGTGAACTCGTCCAAGAAATCTTGTGTTTTAGAAGCCCATGAACTCAGTACGCTTTCTTGCACTGCATCTGTCACCACATCACATCACACAACTATGCAAAGTTGCTGAATCCTACTTAGCCACTACCTACTGTTGCTCACTTGGATCAATGCCATTGAGCTTCCATTTGTCTCCTTCAAACTGACTCGCAACCTTAAACCTGCAGCTTCCATTAATTTCTTGCAGAATTGGCCCCCCAACTTTTGATGCAATAAGAGGATGAATCTGAGGGCCAAATCGTGATTTTGGAAAGCATTTCTTGGATTTTGATTTCTTGTTGCCCACTATGTTTCATCATTCACTCACTACTTCAGTAGCGTTTCTTTCTTTCTTTATTAAATAAGAACATAGATATATCACCTAAAAAAAGAAGAAAAATAGAATAGATAAATAAAAGAATCTTATCCTTACATTTTCAAGAACCCATCTCCATCGTTGTTTTGCATAAGAAATAATATATGTCTTTATCTAGAGCGTGCATGGAAAATACATGACCTCAAGCCTGCCTGGCCCGGAAAGATTTCATGTTCGACTTCACAAATATTAATATTTGATAAAACCCAGTTAATTTTATCAAATTAACCCTGTCAACACTAAGAAATTTTAAAAAAATATAAAAAATGATGATTATTTGAATAAAAATATTTAATTTAAATTAATTCAATAAATAAATTGACTCGAGTTGACTCAGTGATTAATGGGTTGATTTAGTAAAGATTTTTTTAAAAATTAGCACAGTACATTTAAAATTTTTTCAAAATAATATCATTTTAAAAAAATTAATAAAATAATATATTTTTATTTTGTTGTGCTTATTATACTTATAAAGCGTGACATTTATTAAATATAGTTATTTCTAAATATAAAAAGATAATTATCACGATTTATAATATTATATTTAGCATAGAAAGAAGACAAAAGCCAATACATTCCATGAGCTTCCATTGCCTGCATTTATTTCCTTCTCATCCTCACTAACCAGTTCAGTTAGTGCAAGAGATGGGTGCTTGTCATTCACGTTAGATATGCTATCACTGGATACACCATTCCTTCTATCCATGGATCCAATTGATTGAGTTGCTTGGTCTCTCGATCCAGAACAACAAGGAGGCGAGCAGTCCATTTCTCTCAATATGGCACATAATCGTCAGCTACTAAGGATTTCAGGGTTTTCCTCCATGGATTGGCTCAGAAAAGAAGAAACAGGCGCAGCTTTGTAGAAGCGAAAAAAAAAAGAGCTATGAACAGAGCAAAGTGACTAAATGAGTTCAATCAAAGAACGAGAGGATATATATAAACTAAGGTGGAAGACAACAAGAGAAGAGCTACTAAGGATTTAAGGGTTTTTCTCTATGGATTGACTTGGAAAAGATGAAAGAGTCGCAGCTTTGTAGAAGCAAAAAAAAAAGCTATGAACAGAGCAAAGTGACTATATATATATATATATATATATATATATATATATATATAAACTAAGGTAGAAGACAACAAGAGAAGAGCATTTATCGTCTTGCAGTTCTTCCTTGAAGGTGAAAATTATAATGCAGAAGAAGTTTGTATTGGAAATTGAATACCTATTTTATAGCTACGTACAGGTCTGTCTCCATGTGTCAACCTGCCGAGTAGTAAGAGATGTGGAAGGTGGCGGGCATGCATGGCCATAGTAATTAAGAGCAAATGCCAATTTCTGGTATCTTCTCGCTTGCTGGTCATCAAAACAATATTTTTTTTTGTATTATCATGTAGA
>Ga0325404_1003075_pt1 | contig 17816 bp, 12 predicted proteins | sample PopdelMetagenome_18_FD_205664 | JGI IMG/M metagenome (GOLD analysis project Ga0325404, IMG submission 205664) | Populus deltoides microbial communities from Bellville, Georgia, United States - Xylem-Control-R1 | ecosystem: Host-associated > Plants > Phyllosphere > Stem > Wood/Secondary xylem... | reverse complement strand
GATCAGTTTATTTTTCTGCAAGAAGGTTGTCTTTGCTTTAAGAATTACAAAGCAAAAAATAAGCAACAAAACTGACAATCTGATAGATAGAGAATGATTGGTTTTACTTACGTTATATAGTTCATCATCCGGTCCCATTTCAAAGATAAAAAAAACAAATTGATCATACCAACCAATCAACGTCATTCAAAAAATTCTAAGCAAAACACAAGCATTTTTTTTCTTTTTTTGCATTCTAGAAATCAATTTTGATGGATAATGTGTTATCTGCAAAATAATTCGTTTAGTGAAGGTGACCAATAAAATAATACACTCTACAAAACTTCATTGCTTGTTTTGTGTTCACAAGTGAAAATTTTGAAGAGATTTAGGTTATCTTGGGGCATTCTTAGAATGATTTTGTGAACCTCAATTTAATATCCTTAGATGCATTTCTTTTAAAATTCTTTCCTTTATTTATCATTTTAGCCTAGAGAACCTATCACCACTACAATTTTGTTAAAAAGACATCTAAGGTTTTTCCCTTATTTGACCCAGAAATTTTTCCTTCTTTGGTCTATCAACAGGTTAATTTGCTTAAGTTTTACCCCAAAAAAGAATGGTGTAACTTAATAGAAAATTTATATTTCAAGAAAGTTACTTTAATAACCCATTTTCAGATTTGGAAACGAAGCCCAAACACTAACAAGAGGAAATGATAGGCCATAAGTTAAAGGTTTTGCATACTGACAATCAGTTTGTTTGGCAAAAGCTTCTCGTCTCTCTGCATATATTTCAGAAAACTGCTCCTCCAAAAAATGCTCTAGGACTAAACAAACACTCGGGATCCCATTTGGATGCAAACTTTGACAAATTTGACACCTAGGAATCCCTTGCATGGGACTGGCGATACAAGATTCACAATACACTGCACAAAGAAGAAATTAGATTGAGTAATTGATAGTAATAATTTATTTCTTTTGTTTTCAATGAGTAAATGCAGCTTAATAGAGATTACCATGGCCACAATTAAGAACCACTGGTTGAAACAGCAATTTCTTGCATTCAGCACACAGCAAGTCAGCAACAGAGGCCTGAGTCTTAATTCCATGTCCAAACTCTGTCCCAATCAAGTTGCAATTTTCAATGGCTGCATTTGTAGTTCCATCAGATCTACTTGATAGTGTTGATGGCACAATTTTCATATTTTCCTCTCTATGAGCAATTGCTTTTGGAAAATAACACAACTTATTTTGAGGATGAATGGGGAAATGCTGAGAATAGCTTGGGAAATCCAGCTCTTCACCAGACTGTGATCCAAATGGATGATGAACAAACTGAGGTGAAAAGCGGCCACCTTTCTTTTCTTCTTCTGCACAACCGAATAAGAAAATATAGCATCAGTCTGTTTCAAATGACATTATCAGTCAGAATGTTAATAAGTAAAACCACTAAAGATGTTCAGCACAGTGGTGGTGGTGTTATTAGGATCAATGGAAGGTCCAAGGCACCTAATAAAATGAAAGGAATGTACAAAGAGCAATTGCAAAGGTGCAAGAAGATTCAACCCTCCAAAATCTGTTCCCGTAAAAATATAAATAGTCATGTGAATTGCCTTCACAGATCTAATAGCTTTAGCTCCACATGTGTTACTGACATCCCAAAGACTCTGCTTCTATTCCTTTCAATCACAAAGAAGCAAGAACATGTGCAACTGTTCATTAGCAACACCACTTTGCAGATATAGGATGATTATAACTAAATTCACTGGCCATTTGAGCACTAAAAGAAAGAAATGACACAGCAAAAGAAGTTTTCATTCTGTTTTCTCTTTCTTTAGCAAAATGAAGAGATGCCTTGACATTGTACAAAGAAAAGGCAAATGGCAGATTTACAGTACGTCAAAGAGACAGAGAGAGAGCAGACAGTTTGGGGAGGTGGAACAGGTAATTCAAATATAAAATTTACCAAAAAGCTTTTCAACAATTACGAGACCATTTTAAGAGTTTTTTCAAGTAAGGAAAACAGTTTTATCTACTGTTCTTAAAATTAATCAGCAGCTATTTTTCTTTCCCTTCAATAACATAAGCAGAATCAGTCCACATGTCCAGCCAAAACAAACAATTTGGTTTCACTCTTTGTAACTCTTTCTCAGCCAAATTTGGGCCAGAATTGCAAAGCAAGTACAGGAATTAGTATCATAGCAAAAGAGTGTATGCTGCAAGAGTGGTTCTCCTCTGGAAACCAACGACTGCATTTTGTATACACTTGCTAGCACTACGATGTTCTAACATTCTTGATTGGCTAGTTGTAAATGGCCCAAGACCAAAAAACAGTGAAACTAATAAATCAAAATTAGAAATTCAAGCAGTAAGAAGAAAAAGAAAAGGATATGAAAGATAATTACCTCCCACTTCTCTTTCCCTTCTCTTATAGCCTATAGGGTACATCTTCATAAGCAGGAAATGCAGCAATTGACACACACTTGGGAAATGATTAAACTGGTGCCGACAAATTGGACAGTGTGACTCACGCAGCCCATTCATGCTATAAAAGACACACCAGAAGCATGACAGGTGGCCACATGCTACAAAAAAAAAAAGGGATTCATAAAAATAAGATCACACACTGAGTATAAACTTCAATGTTTTGCCTCCTTACCTAATACAACTGGCTTGTAAAGTAGGTCCCTGTAACACAAAGAAAACTCCCTTTAAACATGTCATGCACTAGAGAAAAATAGATTGGAATAATAACTATGGGGTCCTCAAGTCTGCAAAGATGCAATTTTGGTCATTAACATGATCCTCAAATTTTTGCATGCAAACATAGGAAACAAACATGGTTACTAAAAGATCTAAGGATGGATAGTCTGTGTGCCTCTAGAACTTTAGATTAGTTATTCATTTGCTTCTTCAACCACAGATGCTGAAATTCTATCAACATCATAAAGAAGCATTAATTAATATAAAAAATGAGCATGAAGCTGTTAGAATTCTACATTTTTTTCTGCAAATAAGGGTTAATCATCTTAAAATTGTCTGCAAGAATATCAAAACAGTTGGAAATGAATATTTCACATCCTCAAGTAAGCTTTCTAATTTTTCTATACAAGAAGTTTCTACAAATGATCACTGTTGCCATTGGAGGAAGCCTGAAATTTCTCCATTTCAATCTAAATTCCTCAAAATTTAATATTTGAATCATGGTCCAAATTGAAATACTCGAGTACATATTTTCAATACACAGCATCATCAGTACACAATGTAACACACACAGAGTTGATTAAATTTTCAAAAAATGATCTTGACAACCTAGTTTCTTTAAATGAATACAGTGATACCAAACAACCAACTTGTTACTGCAGAAATTAAAAAAGCTAAATCCAAATTAAAAACAAAGGAACTTCATCTTACTTGGACCCTTATCATAAATTTAATTGAAAAGGCTTCACAAAATCTTAACTGTAAATCTTTTAAGCATGAATTAGCAGCCCAACACAGTTAATAAACAATCGAGGCACAAAGGTGAAGCACAAAATCGAAACAAAAATATAAAATCTTGCAATGTGACCTCTTTTTTTTCTTTTTTTCTCGTCTACCAAATCAAGCTATTCTTCAGCTAAACTCTGGAAAATTGGTTTCTTTTTAGCACAAAACAGTAAATTATAGCTTTTGTTCATTACCACCCAACATCAAGAGCCCTATCTTATCCTTTGATATAAACATAACAATTTTCCCAAACTAATCAAACAGCAATAGAAGGAGCCTTTAAGCATTACAGGATAGTAATAGTAACTTTCAACATGGAAAATCATTGCTCAATCAACTTTAAAACATATATATATATATAAAGAAAGAGATTCACACCAAAAAGATGGTGGCAATCAAATACTTACAGGCAAACAGAGCACTGGAACTCGTCAAGGAAATCCTCTTCTTCTCGGACATTATCTTCTTCAATTTGCTGAAGATGTTTCGGTGATGGGGTTTTCTTGTTATTGTCGCATTGGCATTGCATTTTCGATTCTTCTGTTGATGGGATTTTGTTGTTATCTTTGTTTTCCATTTTTCTCAATTTGAAGAGACAGAGAGGCAGACAGAGAGAGAGAGAGAGACAGGAAGCAAAAGAAGAAACGAGTACGAGGCGGTGTCTTTCTTTAACAAGCTAGTTATTCGGTTTGCGTAATGCGCATTTTGGTTGGCTTTTTTTCTTTTCTTATAAAAATAAAAGATAAAAAGCAAAGGAAAGGAAAAGGAAAACTCAACCCATGTCGGTCGGTAAGGGGACACCAATTTGAACAGCGGCCGCGTCTTCAGTTGCGAGCATAGCTCTCAAACGTGGCTGCTGGTGGGCCGATCTTGGACTCGTAAATTCAAGGTTTATACCGAGTCAGGTTCATAGAAAAATCTAGATTTTTCTAAAAAACAACTTGGTTTTAATGCTTTTTAAAAACAATTAATTAATCTGGATTAACAGATTTACTCTTATCTTAAATCTTGAATCCACTGGCTAAACTTAAATTATTGATACAAATATCTTAATCATTAATTAATTGGAATCCACTGGCTAATTTTAAATTATTGATACAAATATCTTGCTCTAAATTTTTTAGATTGGGATAATTTGCAAATACAAATCATTAATTATTTTTTTTATTTGAGGAAACCCCACTTCCTGGAAAGTATATTTTGTGGGTTCAGGTGAGCGAGTAAAACCCCGACTGTCCCAAACTCTTACAAGAGATGCACGTCCTGACTCGAACTTGAGACCTGCTGTACAAATCTCAAACCCTTTGCCATCATGTTACGCCTCTCGAGGACAAATCACTAATTAATTGTATTGGTATAACTCACAACTTTTAATAATTTGGACATACAATGTTTTTTAAAAGTATTTTTTATTTAAAAAATATACATAAATAATTTATTTTTTAAATTTTTTTATGTATTTTTATAATAAAAAAATTTTACAATTTTCACCTTAAATTCATTTAAAATATTTAAATGTTTTGGGCGCATGCAACTCAAAATAAATTCATGACTTGAGATCTTGTTATTACTATGTTTGTTTTTTGAAAATTACTTTCCAAACTTTCATATGTTTGTTTGCCATTAAGAAAGTAGGTCAATGAAAAACACTTTCCAGTCAAAGAAAAATTTGGCTTGGTTTTCAGGAAAATGTTTTCCTGTAAAATTTGGGCAGAAAACACTTTCCGGAAGTTGTGAAAAATTTAGAAATATCATATTATTTGTTGATTATATCAAGTTTAGTCCTCAAACTTTTGATTGCTATATATATATTTTTTTGAATATTTAATTTTCAATTTCATCTCTTAAAATTTAATTTTTATATTAAATTTGGTCCTCATTTTTATAATTGTTATTTGTTTTTCCCTTATCATATTTTTATTGAAATTTTTTATCTATCAAATTTGGTCCTCATTCTTATAATTGTTACTTATTTTATTTGAAATAATTTATGAAATGTTAATTATTATTATTTTAATTTCTTCATCTTTTATTTTTTTTATTTTTTAGATTTGATCTCTATTATTTTGATTATTATTTATTTTATTTGAGATCATTTCTGAAATTATATTTTTTTTTCAATTTCATTCTCATTTAACTTTTTAATTTGTAAGATTTGTTCCTCATTATTTTAATAAACTTGAGAAAAATAAAACATTAATAAGTTATTTTTCATCTCATTTTCCATAATATAACCAAACACTGGAAAGTATTTTCCAACTTATTTTTCATTACACTATCAAACATCAAAATATAATTCTCTTCTAAAATGAAACTACTTTTCAGTAAATAAATTGAGCCTCGATTATTAGTAAGTTGTTTATGAATAAAAAGTAATTTAAGTCGTTAATATAGTTAAATGAAAATCAAGCTTGAATTAATTTAAATCCTTTTCTTTTATTTTCTTTTATCAAAACCTTCACAATTCTACTCCCTCACAGCTATTATGTCTCTTTCTTTCCTTGATGTTGCAAACAAAATATCAAATAACAACTTTTATATGCGCAAATAATCATGTTATGATTGATGTCATAATTTTCCTGTACTCAAGCTACAATTTCAATAGTGTGAGAGAACTTTTTTTAGAATTCCTGTACAATATTTTAATGAAGAATTATATATATATATATATAGTAGGCAAGCGAGCAAGTGGGCGTGTATGAGAGGAAGCATCAAAGTGATGGCCATTAATATTGTTATTCAAAAAATATTTTTATCATATTTAGTTTTAGTTTTGTTTTTTTCTTGCATTGTCAAATGACTACCTGGATAGGTTAGGCACGCTGGCTAACATGATTGAATTTTGGTTTTTTTTCCTAAATTTGTTTTTTTAATTGATGTCTTTTTTAATGTTTTTTCATTTATATTTAAATTAATATCCATTCTTTTTTTTTTTGCTTACTTAACATCTTTTAAATTATAGTTATTTTGTATGAAATTAATTTTAAAATGATTATTCTAGTTTATCTAAATTTTTTCTATGTTTTATATAAAGAAACTTCATTTTTTTTCATCATGTATCTCAACTTTTATAAACAAAATCTTTAAACATGGAACTTGTAATTATCACTTGATTTTTCTATTTTCATTTAATGATTTTTTTTCTTAAATGTATACATAAACTTTTAAATTTACACTTCGGATTTGAGGTTTAAATCTACTTATATAATTATTATTATTATTATTGTAGAAAAAAATATATCCAACTCGCATCAAAATGCAGTGTCACCTGAGGTGGAGGATATGGCGAAACAACTTCACATTCAATCATCAATCCTAGCAATGACGGTATAATCTTCAATACGGAATAGAAGCATATGGGAAATGTTCCATCACAAAGCTTTAAACTCAGATGCCGTTTATAGCAATCATCAGCATGCCGAGACCTCTCAAAGCAAAGCAAGTATACTTCCACCTACTCATTCTGGGTAATTTGTGTTCAGATCATAACAAAGGCAACATTCAAACAGCAAAAGTCGAAACCTGGAAACCTCGAATCCCCTTATTACATATAAATAATATTAAATTGATAGAAGAAAATAAATCAAGTTAATGCATCCCTGTATTTTTTTTTTTCCCCTGGAAGACCATGTCAGAGAATGGAAGGACCATTAGGCTTGATGATGGGGATTTGAAGCACCAAATGGGCGACACTTATTTCCATATCTTCACACATTTGTCATGACTTGCAGAAGCAACCATCCCTGTAGCTTGTGACTGAGCCAAAGCTGATATCACACACTCATGAGCCGCAACCGTCATGCACTTGTTCTCAGCCATGTTCCAAAGCTCCAATGACTGAATTAGAACAATGATTAAAACCAGGGAAGAGAGAATAGAAACCAACATGAGTAAAAAATATCAAGAATTGTAAGTGCAATAGTTCTCCTAAAATGGATATTATGACCCCATGAAGTTAAAAAGATAAGACACTTCGTTTCCCAAAATACAAGCACAAGAGTTTCCTATGAACAAACATAAGGCGGGTTAGAACTGAAACAAAAATCCTTTTATCCTTGGTACGTTTCCTATAAATATAACAAGGTTGATCTGTTTTAAATAAAATGGAACTCGAAGTACTCATCTCCAAAGCAGGTTCAATTACAGGAAACAGCTCATTTCCATGGCAAATAAAAACAGTCGGAACTTAAACACTAAATATCATCACCATAAGACAAGCAAATGTACCTGGTAGCCTCCAATAACCAAGAGAGTGGAATAGCTCGGATGGAAAACACAAGAATGGAACTTGTTCCCACTTGAACTAAGTTCATGAATGCACTCTCCTGTGGCCAATGACCACACTCTAACAGATTCTTGACTGACAGATGCCAAGTAATCTCCGTTCACATCCCAGCAAACAGAGTGTACCGCTGTGGAGTGCCCCTAGAGCAACAAAAAAAAAATTATTTATTTTAATGGCGATCAAATAACAAACATGAAAGAGCAGAGTTTCATTGGTTTTCTCAACTTCCAAGTTTAAGACCAATACCCGTAATGAGTGTGTCTGTCTGTCAGCCTCAACATCAAAGATGGACACAACATTCTCTGCAGCTGCAGCCAGCAGTTGTCCGAATCTAGGCTGAAATCTAACTTGTGTGGTACCTCCCTGCTCCAACAAATGACCAAGATTTAGAATAGACAAGAACTAAAATCCATCAGAAATTCAAGAACAAAAGCACAGTGTGTGCGTGTAAAGGAGCTTCATGGCTAACCTTGGATATCCGGGTGCAAGAATACTGATTGATGTTCCAGAAGCGAATCTCATTGTTATCATCACAGGAGCAGAAAACATCATTCTTCTTCGGGTGAAAGTCAAGGGACACCACACGTGAGGTATGCCCCGCATATGTTTGCAAGGAATATCTTGGCTGCGAGGATAAACCACATTATAATCCTAGTATTCCATGATAAAGTAACTGATGCCAATTCCTTTTGTGTCTTTCAAATACACAAAGGATCTGATTCTATTTCCATAAGTTCAGAATATAATGTGGCATAAAAAGGCTATAACTTAAAAGAGAAGGGATGCCAGAATATCAAACTTTCTCAAAAAATCACATGTAGGATCTAAACTTACATCAGCAAGATCAAAGGGACAAACAGCCATGTTTTACCAACTGTATTTGGCAAACTATAATACAAGAGAAGCTGCAGTGTACAGGCTGAGTAGAAGCAAAACATTTCAATGAACATCCTAACCAGAACCTCAATGTAACATAAGATGAATCGAGGGAATAAAATAGCACTTCAAAAGATTGCTATCTAAATTGAAAATTGCTTTCAATAGAATGAATATATGAAAAGGTGAGATTCATGTTGTTGTAAAGATCATTGAAATGACATTAATAAAGACATGCATCTCAAATAAAAAGAGTGACGATTTACCTACATTAAAAAACTAGCACCCCCAAAAGCAAGAAATTAAATAAACAAATGCAAGCATAGAAACGTGGTTATCCCATGGCCAAAAGTTTTTGAAAGGAAAAGGAAGCAATTAACTTGTGGAACTGACAATTAGTTGATCCAAAAGAATGAATGATTAATATGAGAAGCATTGGAGGTAGAAAACTCACTCCTGCAGCATCCCAGAGACGTACACTTGAATCAAATGAAGATGTTGCCAGCTGAGTTGAATTTGGCCTGAAACGAACATCAGTGATAATGTGGGTATGCTCGTCTGGATAGCACTCTGTTTGCAGAGTTTCCATGTTCCAAAGAACAACCTACTGACGTGAAAACATATAAATCCACATCAATTCTTATCAACAAGATATCAACTTTCACGGTTCATAGTTGCTTTTGCTGATAAAAAAAACCAAACTTGTAACAGATATCTAATGGAATGGTTTTATTCTGGCTTAGTCCTACATTAACATGTCCACCTTTCCATTCAAGGTGTCCAAAATGTATACCTGCTTCAATTTTTAAAGCATAGTATACATGAAACTTACTATTTCTCTTAATGGGAATATTTAAAAACAAAAAAGGGTAGTTTTGGAAGTTATGGGAGCTATAACTTGATGTTTCATTAAGTTGCAGTAACAGGATAGAGTAAAAGTAAAACACATAAGTGTACTGATGTGGCATCCACATTTTGGTTACCAAGTTCGCGCATTCAGTTAGTTATTTGAGACATTTCCATTATCACATTTTTATCAGAGAATATTTCAGCTAAACTGTAAACACTTCTTTCCATAGTATGCAACTGTACAATTACTTTTGAAGTATAGCAATCATCTTAAATGAATTGAGAAAACCGAGGGAGCTCTGGTCTTCATTTTTCAGAGATCATGTCCCTTCTACAATCATCTGCCTTCTTCACTGTATTCTCATGATGCTTCTACTTTCTCCAACAAACATGAACTATATAAACCATGGTTTGTAATGAATGAAGCTTTGGCTGAGATTGCGATTCTACTGGTGAAGTTGCTCATCTCTGAACATACCAAGTTGACGTGTTGAAACATTTAATAGTAAATTGACACAATTAAACTACCTAAAGTGGTTGGTGTCAATAGTTAAACTTGAGAAGGTTAGTTGTGTTGACTTCCTATTCAACAAGTAACAAGGTCTTAGTTAACTTGAGATAAGCTACATTAATCATGGTAGCTTCCTTGTATGAGCCTATCAGGTCTATATAGGCCTTTGCTCTTCAGGTTTAGGAACGGCTCACTCTTCATCTGCAGGTCCAACAGAACCATACAGAGATAGCATACAGGAAACAACCACGATGACAAAAAGAAGATTAGAAGAATAACAAACTAGCCTAGCATATGCAGCAGCAAGAACAATGAAATACAACAACGGCAGGTTCGTGCTAAGTATTAACCCAATGGATAAACCCAAGTACTACATAACTGTAACAGTGCTAATCTATCTTGGTCCATTATCCATCAATTAATTGCTGAATAGAAAGCTGAAGCACATAGGGCAAACAAGATGATGCCATATACATAAAAAATAACTGAAAATGATCACTTAAGTACAAAGATGTTGTCTAAATTACTGCATTTTTTATGTATACCCTCGCATAACAGTGATTTAGTGAATAGTTTCCCAAAGCATATCACATCAATTTCATGCTCTGTTTAATTGAACCTTGGAATGAAAGCAATGGTTTCTAAACCAACTTGAATCATCTATTTAACATGGTGAAGGCAAATAATTGGGTGGCAATCAAAAACAGGATTTAAAATGGGTATTATAAGCTCTTTACATTTCTCCACGTTGGTGGAGGTATACATTAACTAATCAGCAATTCAGTTCAAAACAACGCAAGCAAAACAGAAGTAAAAGGTTCAATAATCAAAATTTCCCCAAACATGTAAATCAGAAATGAAATTAATTCTTGCTCGCTACAAAACAATGGATTATACCTTCTTGTCATGCCCAGCACTGGCCAACAATTTCCCATCTGTGGAGAAGTGACAGCAAACAACTTTCCCATTACTTTTGCGTATCGAACTAACTTCACTGAAGTTGAAACCTGAGATGTTAAGGAACAAGCATTGCTGTGGTCAATTCGAACAAAATAATTGCGGAAGAAATTGAAAACATTGCTTACCTTTTGAAGCTTCAGCAGCATGTTCAGAAGAATTCCTTTTTAAGGTACCAAACAAATCTCTTCCGTCTCCATCATCAGGTGATAAAAAAGATTCCACGTTATCATCTAAGGAGCCAACATCTGCAAAATGTTCAATGTCTTCCTGCAGAGAGATGTAAAATCAAAGACAGGCAATGGGTAGGACCAACTTTGGGCACTACCGTGAGGAATACATTAACATACCAGCACAAGCTCAGAACTCAATAAAGGATTTATATACTTGGACAAGAAATTTCATTGGGCAAAAATATAAAATAATTGCATTTTGTAACAATACAAAAAACTGAACCCTGCACTTGACATTTTTTTCCACTAGCAGGACCAAGAACAACATGGACAACAACCCCCTCCCCCACCAACAAACAGAATCATCAAAAGACATCACAATTGAATCACCATGAAGATGAAATTTGAAGAATTTCCTTCACGGAATATTATCTAGTGACCATATATTCCAGATAATAAATCCATCAACTACCTTATGTTTATGAATACCAAGCAAGGGCAAGACATGTTAATAATTGATGTTCTTCTGTCCTAAAACTTTAGTTGAATTCCATAAACCAGTATGGAGTAGTTGTGGGTTCCAAACAGCAGATTCCCAATGTTCCATTCGCATCTCTAGGTTATTCATGTCAAAGCAAGTGAGTTTGTTAAGAGCACATACCAGTGGGTTTGTGGATGATGCAAGAGCTCCAGTTGTATCACCACCATACATCAAGCCTTTTGACATGCTATTGACATGCTGCAAATTGCCTGCTGTGGCAATTCCATCACCAGGAGTATGAGTTGATGGGGTAGATGGCTGAGAATTAGAAGGGCCTACTGTATTTCCTGTACCAGTACTATTAGCAGGTCCAGAAGATGAAGGGCCTTTCCTCTTTCGGTTATTCTATTACACCATAAACAAGCAGTGGTCAGTGATTTACCAATATTATTATGCATTGCATATTTAAAAAAAGGAATTCATCATGGCACTAGTTAATAAAAAAACTCATGAGTAAGTGCAGGAGAGTGGATACTTAAGCATGTGGTTTCAAGTAACTTCACAATTTGTTCCAGGTTAAACCAGGTGTATATCATAATGTGTATTTAAGGAAACACAACCTGCTGTCCTTGCTGTGGTTGCAAAGGATCTTGTTGTTGAGAGGATGATTGTTGCATCTGTGGCAAATTCATCTGTTTAAGACAAACCCACCACAATGAGCATTACGAACTCATGACCCAATTAGAATAGTTCAGAACATCAAATTTTGAATTATTATAAGGAAGAAAATCCTACCTTAGATGAAGTTGATTGCATTGGAGAACCAATAGATCCATCCTTTACATTAGGTTGGCCATCTTTGCTATTCAAAGGACCTCTAGGCAACCCCCTAAACTTCCGTGGATCCATATCTCCATACATTGGCGAAGCAGAAAGGTTCCCTTGTGCCTGGACATGTGCCAAGAGCTGCTGCTGTTGTTGCTGTGGCAAAAGCTGAAACTGACTTGCAGCATGTAAAAGAGGCCTTTGAACTTGTGCACCTAAACTCGGCCGAGTTTGTTCAATTCCCTGTATATTCTATAATGGCCTAGGTTGTGAATAGCAAGCTATATATTTAATTATACCCCCATAAAAATGAACTCCAATATAGAACTTACAGTTAAGGGCCATCCCTTCAATGGAAGACCATTGACTCCAGGATTCAATCCTGGATACATAAATTAGAAATAATTAAAAAAAATATTATAAACATAAAACTTAAGAGGATTAGTACAGTAGAATTCTTCTGGAATTTTCAAGAATAAGCTGGAGGAAAGACTCATGGTGAATAGACATTTATCTTTTTTCTTGATTCCACATACCCCATTCCTCTATGCACTGCATACATTTTGTTAATTGATACATTTTGTTAGTTATCTAAAATCTAAATCAACCATGAGACACATCTATTTTGATATACATGGCATCATAAACAAGTCAGTTTACAATTTATACATTTTGAATTGACAGGATTAATTTTTTGGACATAACAGAAGATGTTCAATTGTATATGTTTGGACATGACGGAAGATTGTCAATTGGATATGCAAGAAACAGTTGATTACTGTTAATATGCAAGATCTGGATTTCAAAAAAGGCTTCACTCTGCACAATGATGGTGGGCCAAAGTATTTGTCCCATACTGTAGGAAATAAGTACATAGAAAAACAGTCCCACATGTTAGACCATGCAAAATAAAGGGGCATATGTGCAGACTTTTGTTCAAAAAATAATTCAGATGTGCAAGTAGCCAGGTACCTAGCTAACAGAGGAATCCTTAATGGATTCACTTAAATAAGAAAATGAATAGTTGATACAGCACTATGAACATAGACAGGAGACACTCAGCCTTCTAAACCTTTATAACACCGTTCTTGGGGTTGGAAACTGGTGGAAAAAGAATCTTTTGGATCTAGCTAGTACATTAATATCTCAATTAATAGTTAAAAATCAAGTGAAGCAAGTTATGCAGCACGAATAAACTGAGAAAAGTGCAAGCACTCTGCAGGACTTTGCAGTTTTACCTTTCCCATTTTGACATACTATATGCTATAGTTGGATCACCACATCTAGAGTGGAAGCACGTGGTACTTGCATGCTTATATTTCTTTTTATTTCTTACCAAAACTTTTGAAGTAACTAACTGTAAACTGCATGGAGATTTTTTCAAAAGGCCAAGAGATCTCATAGGAAACAATAAGGAAAGTAATTTAAGGGCAGTGGAAGTTCTAGTTTCTTCTTTTAGTTAAGATTTAGGTAAGTCAAGATTAGCTCAAGACTTTATTCTTAAAAGTAAGGTGATTAATTTCCCAAACAGGGATACAGTAAAAATCAATTTGTAGATGCACATGTTTATATGCCCTCATATTGAGTTCCATTTCTGGGATACAGTGAAAATCAATTTGTAGATTCACATGTTTATATGCCCTCGTATTGAGTTCCATTTCTGGGATACAGTGAAAATTATATGCCTTCGTATTGAGTTCCGGTTATGCAATACAAGATCCCGTGCATTTACCTGAATTTCCAATTCCAGGTTTTGACTGCATGATTCCCTGCCCATAAATGGTTGAAGGGTCCATAGGCAAAGATCTCTGGGCAGCACCCAGGTTCACTTCTTGTTTGACATCCTGCAAATTGAAATTGAATCAAGAACATGAAAATGAAAAGGCAAATAAACAGAAAGCATAGTCCCAGAGAATATGGTTATTGCTGTTTAAGTAGTTACAGTAGTCTGTTGAGTTTGTGCCTGGATTTGTTGCAGTGCAGCAGTAACATTCCCATGATTTCCTTGGACCAACTGGCTGTGTTCGCAAAAGAATCAGCACTTAAATAAGTGGTAAAAACACTGTCTACTAACATCTATAACGAAACTTACCCTGGATGGTTTGTAGTGGATTTGAGAAGGGCCATCCTAGCATCAAGATGCGGTTGGGATGTTTCAGATTCCATTTGGTTGGAATGCTTCAGTCGTTCCTCATACATTTTTGCAGCCAACACACTCGCATTTGATTGCCTGAGCATTCCTTCGGAACCAACAGCATTTACCGGACCACCCATGGTTGGGTTGTTATTACCCCCTCGTTGCAACTGAGCGTGATGCATTAGTTGGAAGTGCTGCATTTGCAGCTGTTGCTGTTCCTTTGTTTTGCTTTGCTGTGCCTATATATCAATACCACAAGTCCAGCTAAAGACTATCAAAACAAGATCCATATTCAACAGGGAGGTTTACAACACTCATTAAAATCTAAAAACTCACCTCTAGATATGCTGCGGCAGTCTCAGAATGTTTCTCGTTAGTCCTTGCTATAAAAATATCCCAGAAGACAGACCACCATTCAAAAAGAAACCCCCCAGGAGCATCAATTGCTGCACGCACATTCAAACTAGAAATTATAATTACATCTTAAACATTTCAATTTCTTTTACACCGTGTTTAAGCAGCTAGTTCAAAGCCAATCCATAAGAAGTAGACTACTTTCACTTCCATTGACTTCAAAAACACCCGCATAATTATATCCAATGTAACAAACTACTTTCCCCGTCAAAATATGCTCCTCAAAAAGCAAAGTAAAAGTAGGATTTCGCACATTACCTACTGGATCGGGGGCAACTTTCCCTTCTGTCATGAAAGATTTTGCGGTGGCAAGCAATTTCTTCTTCACCAAATAATCATATATGTACACATCAAGCCTACCAAACATAGCCGGTTAAGAGAAAAATCCAAAACATGATCAAAAACCTAATCATTAACTTAATTGAAAAAAAATTTAACAAAACAAAAATCAAAGAAATAGAAATACAAGATCACGTACATTTTATCTGCTTCCCAATTACTCTGTGCCATGATTTCAGCTCAAAAATCACCAAATAAAACTGCTAATAACCTAAATTAAAATAAATAAATTCTCAATCAATAAAATTGACCGATCAAATTCAAATCACAGTTCCCTGAATTTCGAAGTTTAGATAAAATCAGTGGCTCGAAGGAAGTTAAAACTAAATAAATAAATTAAAAAAAAACAGACCTTAATTTGAAGAATTAGATGGATCAAAAAAGTATGCACGACTAATCACGGACTCTGTGTGATAACGATCTCCATTGACCAAGCATTGTCACTGAATTGAATTATGAGACAAAAAAATAAATAAATAAATAACAAAAAAATTAAATTAAAATAATTAATTTTTTTATTACCTCGAATTCTATAATTTATGCGATTAATGAAAGAGAGAACAGGTCTTGGGGGTTTGTGATTTTAAGACGCCAGAAGGAGGTTTTAACGGAGTGAAAGTGGGGAGAGTCGACTCGAGAGAGGAGTTTGAGCTGGATCCGGAGCTCAGGTTTGGAGGGATAAGCCTGAGGTTGGGAGTCCAAAACTGAGGTGGGGTTATTGGATACTTATACGTGCACAGTTGAAACCTAGATATTTACCGAGTTTTGGTGTCTTTAAAATATTTTTTATTTAAAAATATATTAAAATAATATTTTTTATTTTTTAAAATTATTTTTAATATCATTATATTAAAAAAAAACTCTTTAATTTTTTTAAAAATATTTTTAAAACATAAAAATAAATAAAATAGACATATACTGTCCCGGTTTATCTTTTATTTTTTTAATAAACAGGATAATGTCCCGGTTGAGTTAGTGACGTGAACGAAAGTTAAAAAAGGCAGTGGACTTTTACCACATCGGATATACCACAAGTATAGACAAATAAATTTTTTTAGTATTTATTTATCTAGTTTATAAATAATGTGGTAAATTAAATTTATCTAACAATTTTTTTAAAATAAACGTATAGCTACATTGATCGCACCAAGTGGATCCTAGAGTAGTGTTGTACTCGTCAGATTCTAAAATCTAAAAGAACTATAGATACAAATTGAAGTGTTTAAATTTTTTAAATAATTTTATTTTTATTTATTTTATTTATAATTACCATGTTTGGTGTTATATCAGTCATCATATTTATATTTTTATTGGTTTCTTAGCCAGTCTAATAAATCATGATATTAGAAAGTTCATCCAATCTCAAAGTTAAAAAAAAATGCAGTGTTATTGTCACTCCATGGTTTATCATTTCCACTCCATAATTTATTTTATTTACTTAGATAGACTAAAATATACCTAGTTATATTTTTCATAGATGATGATAACTGTTAAGGTAATGTTATTAGTTTTAGGTATTATTCATTAATAAAATATTTATCTTTAAAAAATCTAATAGGGAAATTAAAATTTTACAATTTCTATATACTTTTTTTTCTTTGAATTTTAATGTTTAAAAAAAATATTTCAGTGCAAAACAGATACTCCTTAATTTTATTGAAAACTAGGGATGGAATAGTCTATCAAGATATTTTATATTGAATGTAAAGTAGAATAATAATAATAAAAACAAGTAGTTTTAAACAATTTAATCCATTAAGGCTTGAGTTGATACCTAATAGATTTGTTGTCATAAACTGAAGTTAAAACGTTAGCCCAAGCAAGCATATTTATTCGAGTAGATTTTGAAATGCGGTAAATATTATTTTTTATTTAGAAATTTATTAAAAAATGTTTTTTTATTATTTTAATTTATTTTTAATATCACAACAATTAAAATTATTTAAAAATATAAAAAATCATTTAAAATATAAAAAATTATTTTTTAAAAAAATACATTTCAACCGTACCTTCAAACACATTAAAATCTATTTTGTGCTGGATTTGTTTTTAAGCTTAACTGTTTTTTTTACATGTGTTTTTTTAATATTTTTATGTGTTCATATATAAAACAAATTTTAAAAATTAAAAATTATTATCTTAATATATTTTTAAATAAATAGTACTTTAAAAAATTAATTATTTATTAAAATACCAAACACTACCATCGCACCTGTCAAAGCACGGTCGCGGGGAGGAGGGGGGGCCCTCCTCCCCGCCATGTCTAAACTTTTCACGTGGTGCCTCGTAGGCATTTCGTACCTGTACCCATGTCCGATCGTATTGACCCAGACAACAAGGGTTAAATTGTTTCATGTATTTCCTTTTTATTGTACAATAGATACTTGATCATGTTTTGCACGGATTAGATATTTTTTTCAAGTAAAAAAATTATATATATCTATGTTTTTTAATATGCTTTTGTATTTAGATTTTTCTTTTAAGTAAAAATTAAAAAAA
>Ga0325404_1003072_pt1 | contig 17827 bp, 8 predicted proteins | sample PopdelMetagenome_18_FD_205664 | JGI IMG/M metagenome (GOLD analysis project Ga0325404, IMG submission 205664) | Populus deltoides microbial communities from Bellville, Georgia, United States - Xylem-Control-R1 | ecosystem: Host-associated > Plants > Phyllosphere > Stem > Wood/Secondary xylem... | reverse complement strand
AATTATTTGTGATGTTAAAATCATATGAACACACATCCACTAATAAATAATATTGATCCATTTGCCTTACGTTACGATTGATTATTTAAATGTAAAAAATATAATTATAAGATTAATCAGAAGAAAAAACGCGGGCGGTCATGAGAAAGACTTGAATTAATTATCGTTCCAAGGGTGCTTCTCAAGCTCACATTTTGGTTTCCACGCCATACAGCTAGCTAGCTGGCACCATCTAGCCCCCGTTCTTCCCTTGATCAATGCCTTGTTGCCGGGGGCGATCGCCACCGCGTCCTTGAGTTTTCAGTTTTGTATCTATTGTGATCAGAACTCAGATGATTGATTATTAACAATTAACAAAGAAAACGAGGTGTCCGCGATGCCGTTTGCTGGAAGCGATTGATGGGTATATGGATGTGTTTTGTATCCTGCCAAAAACCTAAATCGCTTCGAAGGAAAATGGATTTTCACCGTAGAAGAAAGCCGATATGATGTCTTCTACTTCACTTCTTTTGGGGCTGAATTGGGCCTTTTTCTCTTATATTGACCAAAATAATCTGCCCATCTCTTATGGTGTTTTATAGCATGAAAATTCCTTATGGCATCAATTTCACATGTTAATTTAGATTTCCAAGACATAAGCAAATCAATTTGGTCTCACTTCCTTGGAATGTTGTCTGTGTTTCTTTAACTTCACTTACAATTTGGTATGTCAAGTGTTTTCTCAATATATTATATATTTTTAAATAGAAATGAGCATCATGTAATCAGTTCATACTTCAGTTTAAGGTCATGATTTATATTTATTTTTAGAATAGCCAAATAAATGTTTAAGTTTCATATATATATATATATATATATATATATATATATATATATATATATATATATATATGTCAACCAAGCATCAATTGAAAAGGAAGTAGCTAAAAACTAAAGCATCATATCTGAATTTAGAAGTCATGGCGGGTGAAACCACAGAAGCAAAAACGAGAGAGGAAAAACAGAGGCGGGGGATGAAAGGAAAGAAGTGTCTCAAACTCAAAATGAAGAAGTGATAGAGAATTATCAATAAGATGTTGGGTCTTGGGATCCCTGTCTCTTCATTCAGATCTCTTGATTTTAGGATTCCCCTCAATAGTGCTTCGGTTATTTGTTGCTGGATTTTTTTCAAAAAAAAATTTGGTGACAAAAGATGGAAGAGGTTATTTTCTTTCTTGTTACATATCTCCTCCCTTCTGCTTTCCTACTGTGATTGTGCAGTGCAGGTGTTGTTGTCGCGGGTCTTTCCTCTACCAGCCATTGTTTCTTAGGTCTCTAGACTGGTAAAACTCTCATTGTTTTTATTTATTGTGATGAAATCTGTAATGGAAGATTTTGCAATTTCCAAAGCAATTCTGATCAAAAGTGCAATAAAGGGATCAAAATGAAGGTTTAGTTAGTGCCTTGATCTGTGCTCTATTTGGTATCCGATAGTGATTTACGTTCCAGATGCATCCTATGACTTGCCTTTGGTATCCAAAAAGAGCCATTCGGCTTCAAAGACAAGGGAAAGCCAGGTAAGTCTTCAATCGACTCCTTTGTGCTCAAATTTAAAATCAATGTTATTTGCGTTGTGCCCTTGCTTGGCACCCTTTCCCCCCCAGCGATTTAGCTGCCAATTTGCAACTTTTCATCGTCCAGAACAATTCACAGGCAACGTGTTTCGAGGCCTACAAAAATCGCGAAGCAAGCCTTCATGACAGCTGATTGTTTATGTCTAGGAACTATGGATGGCAACTTCTTTTGGATTTGGGGTTCTTTCTCCCTAACCTTGATTGCATATTGTCTACAAGATTAATCAACGCAGTAAAACAAAGAGTGACGGGCATTGTTATTTCCAGGATTGCCATTGACAGGCCTAGGAAAAAAGAAGGTGTTCATGTTTATTTGTGATTGTAGTGTAATCTGATGGGGATTTCTTGTTCGGATGGTGGTTGTATTAACACTCGGACTGAATCTTTACAATACCTAGCTAAGTATTTTGCCTCCTGTCTATTTTATTTCCCAGCTTAATTTTGCACCCTAGGCCAATAATGTTTATTCTTCTCTTGGCTGATGCTTTTAGTGAACGAATAACATTATAAAACGTTTTGATGAGCACACGCAGAAACCTTCCGTGTGTTTCTGGCATATTGCAGTTAAATAGCCACACGGAGACTTCTTCTGAGCTTGCTTTTTGCCACCTGATATATCTAGTTGTCACTCATATCTTCGCATGCTCTCATGCAAAAAAATAAAAAAAAATCTCCTTTGACTAATGAACCTATCCCATTAAACTTACGTTTTAATCCACTTCAATTTCTCTATTTTTTTAATTTGCTCAAATTAGTTTCTAATAAAATTAGGAAAAACTTCACACAAAAATTGAGGTTTCATAATTTGTGAAACTCGGTTTAGACTTGAAACGTACATGTGCCTAGTTGTTAGGCTTGAATTAAAGTGGAGGTTCGCTTGAAAAACAAGCTTCTCGTGGATGAGGGACCTTCTGATACTTAAATTAGTAAAAGTGGTTTTTGTTTGGTCATTTATGGAACAATGTTGCACTCCACCTGTATAAAAATTTGTACTTGCAAAGAATATATTAATTAATCATGAAAAATATTGTGTGTCTAGGCGACACCATATTCTAATTTGAAAAGGTACACTAAGGTGTGCCAAAGAAAAAGAAGGAGAAAAATCTAGGGTGCGTTTAGGCCAGGTAATGGATTTTTCATGTACTGGTATAGCCATTTAGGTCGAGGTCCAAGTGATGCAGGTGTTACCATTAGGGCACGGCCTAAAGAAAGATAAAAGGTTGTTGTCATTTGGGCTTTATGGCCCAAACGATAACAAATTAATTTAATTTTTTTATGGGCTTGGAACCTATTTTTTGCGCACCATCATTTCCCCTCTAAATCTTTTAAATGGATATATTTGGAAGACTTTAATCAATAAAAGTGAGGGAGAAAAATGTTTATGGTACAAACATTTATCGTTTTACAGCTACGTGTTTATATAAATATCACCTTTTATGGCTTTGGATGTTTGCCATCTTTTGTGTTATGAACCTAGCCTCATCGTGATTTTGTCAAAGTTTTGGAGAAGGATCTCTGATCGTTTTGAAACAATTGGTCAAGGGGATTAGAAGACAAACAATCACAAGAACCTGGAGATAAGTGGTCAATAATCGATCATGGGGACTTAGAGATAGATCCTTTATCCTTTTTGAGATGTTAGAGACACTTATGGAGATTTGATAGAGACATGAAAATTTCTTATGGAGATAAGTTTAGAAACATTAAAATATGAAGAAAAACTACTGTTTTTTTATTGAAAATCAAAAGAGGACGCAGGATATATTAGGGTTCCCTGTGTTCATAACACTTTTTATAAGAGGTGGGAATTGTACATATTATTTTTCTTTTATAATGGTTAGCACCTCGATTCATATGGTGGTTAGTGGTGTAGTCTTTAGCTTTAGGAATGTTAGTTGATTATGGATGTGCTATTTGGTGCTATGTTTAGATGCTCTTAAGGAAGACTGATGGTGTTATGGGGATTCTTCTCATAAGTGGAAACGAGGGTGGTCTTATCTAATTACTCTAGCTTCTTTCATCCTGATGTGATTTCCCATAATGTGTTTGATGATAATAAGATTTTCGTCTAGTAGGGTATATAACATTTTTCATAAATAATAGCTGTAAACTCCATTGATCAATGTTTTTATGACAATGGGCTCAAGGAGTCATTCCACATTGAGAGTTTCCTTGTTAAACATTTGAAAATAGGCTCTGGTGCTCTTATCTTCTCTTTGTGTGATGACAGATATTTAAGGTCTTTTTTGTTGTTGGAATGCTTATGCTAAAGCGAGATATGAGTTTGGAGCTGAGATCTCGATATTAGAAAATAGAGTAAAGCATGTAAATCCACATAGCATTATTAGAAGAGCTTTGCACATACCATCACTTCCTTGTATAACAAGCTTTAGGATATTTCTCAAGTCTGAGAACCCCCAGTTTATCTAGTGACGTAGGGTATTTATAGACTTTCTTCATGACAGATCACCTCAAACATGGAGAGTGATGTTATGTTTGGTTGGTGGAAGTGTTGGTGCCCACTGATTATAGTGTCTGACATCGTCATTTTGTTGAGAAATTGGTGAATGTTAGTGATGAAATGATGAGAAATTATAATTGGTCGAGAAAGAGGTGTCATAGTTACATAGAAAGTGGTTGCATTTGTTCATTAGCAAAAAAATATGACACTTCATTTGCATAAAAGTTTGTACTTATGAAGAATGTGTCAATTATTCATAAAACATTTTGTGTGCATGAGCGGCATCGCATTTTAACTTTTCAAAACTTGAAAAAATATACTGAAACAAGTGGTGTGGGTGTTGCCGTTTGAGTCATGTGGCCTAAACAACAACAAATTAATTTTTTTTTTTTTGGGTTTGGAACCCATTTTATGTGCACCATTAGTTTCTCATATGCAAGTCACAAACACACGGAGATATGCCTTCAACTTTATGAGGTCGCTATTGCATTGTGGTATTATTTTGTGGTTTAATATGTTTTTTAAATTGTTTTTTTTTTTGAAAAAAATATTAAATTGATATTTTTTATATGTTTTTTAATTATTTTAATGTACTGATGTTAAAAATATTATTTTAATATATTTTTAATTAAAAAATAATGGAGCCATTAACCAGCAAAAACTTAAATATAGTCACTCTAATGACTAGCAAGTACACCACGTCGATCGGGTTTAGGGGTTATCTTTTAGAGTTCACCAGATAATTTATCCCGAAAGTAATGGGCAATTGATAGCGTTGCATTTGTTGCTCGACCAGTCAATTGATGGGGTGAGGGAAGGGAGTGTTCTGGTGGGGCTTATCTAGCAGCGAGGGCTTTCCAATGACTATTGAATATTATGATTATGTCATTATTTTTTAAAATATTTTTTATTTAAAAATACATTAAAATACTATTTTTAATTTTTAAAAATTCATTTTGATATAGCGTCTCAAAACAATAAAAATAATAGAAAAATATTATTTCAAAAAAATACGGCATGGCCACAAAAAGAAAGAGGTTAAATTGTGTAACCATGACAGGCCTTCCAATTTTCACCATCCTCATCTGAACACCCGGACTATTGGCGTTTAGGATTTTTCTGTCAACACCAGACACTTGCGAACATCATTGTATCCGCATCTTGCTGCATCAACTTGTCACGAGGATTGTAGAAGCATGAAGTCAAAACACTTACTATAACCATATGATGTACAGGCAAATTGGCCTATTTTGAGTAATGCATAAACAAAGATGGGAGAACATTTTGGTTCCCGATGGTCAATAAAAAAGATTTCAGCTACAACTGAGAAAATCTGGCGGTTGACCAGCTCGCTAAAAGCTTCCTCTATTACATCCACAACCACTACCACAAAACTGTAACAAGGGGACCTATTATGCCAGGGCAAGTATTGATGCCCTTTCTATCATATTGTTTACACTAGCTAAATAAGAGCAGTTTAAAGAAAAAAAAAAAGATTTTTTAAGCTGGGAAAGAAAAAATAAAATTAAAGACAGATAACTGAAAGGGGGGAAAATAGTCCACTGGATGGTTGTTTTTACAAAAGCCATGATTTCTCCGTTCAAAATCAGAGAGGCTGGTAAGGGGCATTTGGGCCCCTCTCCCATGAGTATATTTCCTCATGACCCTGGGTGGCACTATACAGTATCATCTCCTACCATAATTGAAAGCCATGAACGTCAATCACCCACCTTTCGGCTCAGCTCCTCCAAAGAATGCCATTCCTTCAGCAATCCTAGCCTGATTTGCGACATCCATGAGTTAAATTAAACAGGGAACCAAACATGTCAACCTGCTAACCACAATCCTGGTTGATAACTTAAGACCCGTTTACGGTCATTTCTGGTGAGGATTTAGGTGGTGGTATTAATGGACCATCATCTCCAATCATCTGTCCATTTTCTGATGTGCTGTGTAAGCAATCAGAACAGCTTTTAGGACCAGCAGGATCCTTCTCTTTGTGATTTTCCTCACCTGAAGTACTTTCGTTATCAGAACAGGTTCTCAAAATGACAGGATCATTCTCTTGGTGACTTTCTTCAGTTGAGCCTTTGTTTCCATCCACGGGAGTTGCATGCACGGCAGTTGCAGTTTTTGTGCTGGGCAAGACAGCATGGCTAAGTGTAGAACATAAAGCAGCAAATACACTCTCTCTTGACTTCGAGTGTTTACCTAATTGCTGTTTCTTTACTAGTTCAGGTTCCTTATCCTTGGAAGGCAATTTCCGCTTCATCCCAAGGGATTCAATAGTCCCTTCATCTTCCTCTGGCGTTTCTAGCTGTTTCTTAGGAGGCGGTCTATAGTCTTCATCATCCTCATCATCATCATAATCAACAAGCCCACTGGAACGTGGACTACAAAATCAAAAGGAAGACATCAGGAACATATCAAATATTTATAAATGGTTTCCCAGATGTTTTAGCATGAGGCGATTACAATACCATAATGATGGGTACCCTGCAGCAACTCCATTGGATGAAACTGGTTGAGCTTGTGGTTTTTGGGTATGGGATGCAGAAGCTGTGTCTTCTTCATCGCTGCTTAGATATTCAAATTCAGTAGTTATGGGAGGGAAGTTCTTATCAAAAAGTCTGGGCATACAGGTTCACAAATAGCAAAACATACCTGTCCTCATTGAAATAGTCTTCCTCTTCTTTTTCTAGAGCACGTTCATCATTTCGTTTTCTCGGGTCCAATATGTTACCAGTACTTTTTGCTCCACACTGCTCTAGACACTGCAATTATACTTGTTAGAAACAAGAAACCACAAAGACAATAATAAACAAGAGAAAAATGCGCAAAAGTGAAAATACCTGCTCATATTTAACTTTTAGAGACTGAATGGAGGTCAAATGCTCGAATTTGACCAACTCATTCCAGAATGAATCAACTATATACTTGAGCAACGACTTCAGGTTTTCCTGCATGGAACATATTATACTGCAATGCATACTTCTGAACACATATAAGATGGAAGGAAAAAAGAGGTGATAATAGAGTAGGCACCTTGCGGATATACTCAAAAAGCTCTAAAATGGCAGAGTTCAGCAGATTATAACGGTCTCCGTTGCTCACAAAGGCATCTACAATTGGTTTAAGGAGGTTGTTCTTGACAAAATGATTTATCAAATGCTCATCCTGTAGGTGAAATATAAATTAGGAATATCAAGACACCTATACAAACATAGTTGTCAATAAGAATGCTACAAAAGGGAGATAATGCCAGCATCCACTATATCAGCTACTACATCCATTATTCAAATATTTTAGTGGATTAATATGCCACACATACCGGTTATTTTCTTTTATATCCAACCATACATTATTTCATAAAAAAAAAGTACTAGTTTCTTCTATATTTATTCTATACTCAATAATTACAAAAATATTTAATCTATCACATTCATCCATGGAAAATGGAAGGTACTGTACAATATACGTATCCTCAGATAAAATAACAGTTATCGTACATATTTTGCGCTACAGAGATGTTTTCTGTAATCATGATACAGCCTATCCCTCATCTTCACAAGATTACATCACCAAGAAAAGCACAATCTACACTCCAGGGAATAAAAGAAATGAATTTTGTAAATGGAGTAATGCATGGAGAAATATTTTACAGTATTTGGAGGCATTATTGCCATAGAAGAACAGTCAGTTGCCTGATAGATCGGTGAGAGTTAATTTCATCAAGGTGACTTACATGGCAGGAAAGGATAGTGCGAACAAAACGAACAGCAGCAACTACAAGGTATTTTTCCTTCCTTCGTGTCAATGTCAAGACTTTTTCGATTACATTATCAAGGAGAAAGTTGCACCTGAAAACAGAAGAAAAACAGTCATTTATTACAAAATTGAGAGTATGAAATTGAGTCCTTTTACTTGAAAGTTAGTATAAAAAATTTACTTTATTCTATATGGATGGTGCAGAACGCAGAAGCATAGCAATTCACATATGTTTGAGAGTATTTCTGGCTTCGTTCCATTCCGAGTGTCAACTCTCTCACCAAACCCTGAAGATTTACCACTCGATGGAGGAACAACTTCATTAGGACAAGATGCTGTTATAACATCAATTAATTGGCCCAAGTGCTTCTCATAGAAGATTTCAATTATATTATCTCTCTGCAGCAAAGAGATACAAAATCATTTTAATTCAGTCATTATCAACATAAATTCACATTAAAACAATGTTCAAAGTGTGCATTTAAGGAAGATATTCAGTATGTATCCAAGTTACTACAACGTTATCCAACAAGTCACCAATTTTTTTGTAACTAATTATATTACAAAACATTGCACCTGCATGTATAAACACAGACATGATGCGCGCACACACCAACTGCGTGTTATAAAATAGCAAAATAATTGCACAAGTACCAGCAAACAATGTGCAATCCAGAACCAATAATAAACATACCCAGGAGATGACATAAACAAATATTGAATTAGGTAATAAATATTCAACGCATAGGAGCCAAGGATTTTTTTTCTTGATAAAAATGAATCATTCTCAACGATGATACCAAACATTGGAGTAAATACAGAAATGAAACAACAATTAATATAATAAAAGAGCCCTCCAGCCATTTTGACATTGGAAAAAGAAACCCTGGAAAGAACCCAGGGAAAAACATCATATCACTGCCAAGAAGACCAATCTATCCCCCAACATCTGTTTGGATGGAGGTGTCTTCAAAAAAATTCCACCCCTTCCACAAGTTATTAAAGCTTTCCTTTTGAATGAAAAAGGAATATAAGTAAAAAATGGACTAGAGAAATCAAACAGGCTATTTACTTTGACGATATTAAGATTCAGGATAGGCTGACTGCAAGCTTACAAATAAAACTCAGGCTCATAGCAAGGCAGGGGGGTAAAAGAAAGCCAAGCCATCTTTCAGTGTGTAAATTTACAGTTGAGTTGCAGGCTAAAAACAGAAAACAAGCAGAATAGCAACCAAACAAATTTTCACTACTGGTATATGAACTCCATTTACCACTCAGAAAACTTAATGACCGAACATAATAGCCGCATGAGAGAATGAATTATCAAGACTAGTAGTACCTGTGCTCCTGACAGTGTATAGGAATCCAATAAACTGCGAAGAATTTCAAGAAACTGGCAATGCATGTCATCTCCAAAGTCTGTTATCATTCCTTTAACCTGTAAGTAAAACAAATTTAGTTCCTTTAACAGATAGAACACATGCACTTACACATGAAAAGGTATAAGAAAATTCAAAGCACGTGATGCAATACAACATAGAACTAAAGAGCTAACAGTCATGGGAAAATGCAATATACTATAAATAAAATCAGATGCCAGCATAAATGGCAAAGACAGAGTTATAGAAAACAAACAAATCTCAAAGCATAACATCACCAAATCACTACATTTGTAGTTCATAGAGACGCTAGGAAAATTTGATTCCAAGGGTGCGGTAGAGCATTTCCTAGTTGGAGTTGATGTGAACTCTTCAAAAACCATAACAATGGAATTGACCTTGACAAAAATTATTTCATATATAGATTATTGAGGCATGGTATACAACTGGTTGGCCATTCAAGTGTCCATAAATTGCTGAACAATATCACCTGAATATGAAATCAACAATTTTGGAGGTAGAGAGGATAATAGATTCTCTTAACTTAAAAGGCATGCAAACAAGGTTTGTAAATTTAGTTTTTAACATCACATTATAAGAACGCATTCCAAAGTTACAAAAAATGTATAAAAATGTTTATTGAATTTGGTTCTTTAAGCAATGCAATTAAAAGATAACTGATTTTTGTTCATAAAGGCCATACAAATAAGAGTCTTGTCACTTCTCAGGACAGTGATACATCTTATCTAATGGTTTGTGCAAGACATCATTTTATGTATTAGTTTGCATGTCCAAGAATATCATAGGATTGAGGAATTGTAAACAGGTCATAGAATACATACCAACAACCCTAGTAGCTGAATTCCTTCCTGCCGAACAGCATAAGAACGCAGAAGGTTAGGATCCTGATTCAAGAAAAGAATGAGGATATCTGTCCTGCATCCATAAGAATGATTTGCTGTTAGGGGCAGCTAGGACACTGTTAAAATTCAAAACAAATATAAGAAACAAAAAAACAGCCAAAAAAATTTAAAAACAAAAATGAACAGCAACCATTACCCAGTTAAGACAATTTTCTTATCTTCATTCTGCAAAGTATCAGCAATGATGTCAAAGATACCTTCATTCATGAGTTCCCTATAAGAAATAAGGATTTGATTGTGTTAACATATAAATCTAAAAGAAAGCAAAACAAACAAGAAATTACTTGGCACTGATATAGCCACAAAAGAAAAAATCCTACTCTTGATGCATACAGCTTCAGTCATCTCATACCTAAATAGCCGGAGCTGCTGGACCATCTGCAGGCTCTTGCTTAAACTACAAAACTCGTGCAAGAAATATACCTATATGCATGGAAAGAGGAAACATATCAATCTGTAGGATATCATGAGATCACACAAAGCTGTATTCATACATCACAGGTAACAGAAAACAGCAACACACTAACCTACCCAGACATTCCAATAGTTTAACAAATTGGACATCAGCATTGCTGTTCAGTTATGACAATAACTGGCATTAAAGGATGATTTAGCCAAGTATTTCAAAGTAAGAACTCTTTTTCTATGCTGATATATTAATGTAGTGTTGCCCTTAAACTAATTACCATGAAAATGAACATGGATGCCGAACCATAAAGGATATAAAAGAACTTAGAATGTTCCAAAAAAACAAATCTATGACTCTAATCCAAGACAAAATTATTTCATAAGAAACAGAATCCCAACAAAGAGACAAAGTGTCATCTTCTCACACAGATATTTTTCATCAAGAGAAGGAGATAGCATCTAAAACCCAGCCTTTACACACTAAACCATATAATTAGGAAAGTCTCCAATACCAAAAGCCATAATGCACAAGAACATCTGAAAAAATAATATCAACAAGGACTTTTGAGCTCATCTTAGTATTAAATTCAATGTGCTTGAATAGTTCATACACGCTATGGTAAAACAGGGAAGTCACTGTCTATATACCTAGAGCACCATCTAACCCACTCAAAAATAAGTGATCTTCAGCAAATTTGAAGTCATTTGAAAAAAGTCTAAAGAAAAGAAGTGATTTTTTAGAAAGTGAGGGTGCACAGCACAGAAGAAAAATTTCACAAGATTAAATAAATAATTACTTATCAATGTTTATACCATCTTCAAGGTTACACTTTATCTATCAACTGACAGATCAAACATGGAAAGTATTTAGAAGTTGACGATTACCAGATTTTTCTTTGATTCCGCAGACGTGGCAGGCGATCTCAACCTTGCAAACAATTCCTGAATAAAGGTATTGTCATCCTTTAACAAAGAAACAACCTATAAGAGAACACCACAGTTAGAGTTGAAATTGTATGGAACTTATAATGTATAGAAAAATGAGTTTTTTAATCTTACGACAGCATTATTTCCATGAATTATGGAATTCAGATTTGCAACTGTGCCCTCATCCAATACTCTGGCCAGAACAACATCCTAAAAGAGATGATAGGATGTAAGAACTCCTATGCCAAACAGCAAACTGACTCGTCCCAAACTTCAACATTTAAGAAACAAACCTTCAGATAACCAACTCTGTACGTCTGATGTATCTTTGACAAGACATGAGGATCTCTGATTGGTATGGCCTTAAACAATAGAGTAAGTGTCAGCAATGCAGAGTGACTTTTTCACTAGACATCTTCACCCCCCCCCACCCCAATCCCCTACGATATCAGTAATATGTTACCTCCTTGAAAACGACGTGCTCTTTCAAAAAAATTCGATGATGTTGGATATGAGAAATCTCAGGATCATCTAAAAACAAAATTCAAGATAAGTTAATGATGAAGAACTATTTTGCAAAGCATCAACCAATTATAACTCTTCTTGTGCACATATCTTCGAGTAGTACATTACCAGAAATCTCTAAAATGAAAATTTATATCCCGGGGCTTGCTATGTCCAATGTGAGTGTGGTTTAACACACAAAGTGCATTTTTTGTGGGAAAGAAACATAAATGGAAATATTAAAAAATTATTGACCCTTGACTATATACAAAAAAAAAAACAATAATGATTTTAAACCGACCAGGCAGCTTAGAAACAAAACCAATCACAAATGCAAACAAATGGTATGTTTTACTTTGACCAAGAAAGTAATTAAAACTTATATTATCTGCCTATAGGTCTAACTTAAACATCAACCAAAACATAGTTCAAACTGCTAGCAACATTAAAATTATGCAACTTGTGCAAAAATTTGCTTGGCAGATCCTATGGTTGTTGATGTTAGAAGGAAAAATGGAAGTTCTGTCTATATTAAGAAATGGAAAAAACACAACCATAAAAATCCTAACATAAAAAAAGAAAGAGATGAAACAATAATGCTTGAATGCCAAATGAATTAAAGCTAAAAATAATGAAACAGGACCCAAAATCTGTCAGACAGTTGTTGTAGCAATGACCAAAAGCGCTCACCACTATCCTGTAACCAACCATACAAGCAAAAGTATGCAGAGTGTATTCTATAATATGCAGATAATAATTCAATTTTTCAAAATTAGATTCATGTGCAAAGGATTAGAACAGAACGTTAAGAACCAACAAAGAAACTGAACTTACACTCAAGTGAACCGATAACATCCATGATCAATTCATCCCCAAATATCTTCTCAAAGATTTGAGGACTGTTGAGCATAACTACGGGTTACAACACACCATTCAATGTCAGTCAACAAGGGGCAAGCAAACACACAACAAACATATAAATACAACACCAGGAAGGATTACTCACTGATCCCTCTGACTATTTTGAATATCATGTGAAGACCATCAATGTTTTCTAGGTCTTCACAGATTCTGAAAACATCCATCAGCTTCCGGAAAAAATCTTGCTGTGAGGAAAACAAAATTAACAGAGAATGAACAATTACTCATGTTAACTTCTCCAATAAACATTCCGATGCACCGTCATTTACAAAGATCCAATATCAGTAATTTTTACTCCCTGTCGGCATATAGCTAGACAGATTTTGACAGCAAAATGATATGTTGTATTATTGTAAACAAGATGCAAATGCAACCACTCTCGGCAAGCATGTTTCAAGTCATATGTCCAAAATATACACAAAGCAGCTTCAGAAACTACCTACAACAACACTAAATCACAGTTTTCTTCTGTTCTGATTTGATACACAAATTGCCTTTAGACTTGAGAAGGAAACAAATCCCAGCAAAAATTAATATTTCATGGATTATATAGAGCCATAAGCCTAACTTTCAGCGATTACTTGAAAGTTGTAGATGGCCCATTTCTATTTCGTTTAGGCTTTGGTGCTGAGGTTTGAAGATCTTGTAAATGAATATTGATCGCATCAGCTAGTAAAAAAAATTCATAGAAAGGATACTATAAGATAAGTGGAAGTACTATGGCATGCAGGAAATAGGAGCTGAGAAAATATATGTAATTAATGGCCAGGAGTGTTGAACCAAATTTAAATTTGATCAACAGTTTATTGTCAAGGCACACAGTAACCAAGTCAACATGACAAAAAAAAAATGCAAGGCTTACATCGTTCAATATTAGCTCTGTCAGTCTCATCTGATCTGCGATACCACTCTCAGACATGGTCTGCAAAGCAAATCCATTCAGCTTAATTACAAGATCACCCAAGACCATGTAGGAAATAAAGAGCTCATAGCGATCCTGGTCAACATGTTAATCTTTTTATTTCCACATCAGTAACATACCAACCTAGAATCTACCCAAATCCTGTATTTGGGAGCAAGGAACTAAAAATGCAAAAATCTAAAGAATAGCATAAACACCGGATGGAAATTGCAAACCAGTTTAACTATAATATAGAATGAGAGAAAAGGGACTACTGTTGATACAGTTCAATGGAATAACCAGAAAAAATTAGGAGGCTGTAATTACTTTTCCTTTTGAGAAGTAACTATAACATAAACATTAATCAAACGAAATAAGAATAAAAAAGAAGTAGAACCTTAAGTATTAGAGGAAGTGTAGAATGTTCAACAGCAGGCAACTCTCTCAACTCACTGTTCATGCTCTGAAATGCCTCACCTGCAAATTTTAGAAAAGAGATAAGACCACAAATGCTCCAAGCAAAAAAATAAAGATTAACATAATGCTAAACCAGGGAAAATCAAGAGAATATCTACAAGTAGTCAGAAGTCTCTGTTTGTGGGAAGACTGGAGGTGGTGCTCCTCAACAATTGGTATACTTAAACAATATTGTTGACATCCTTCAATACCAATTGAAATTTTTGCTGTATGTTCTCAAGCTCATTCAAAATTCTCCTTCGTTTAGACAACAATTGTGGGCAAAAATATTGCTGTGATACAAGAATACATCAAACATATAGTGGTGCCACGATGTCAAGTTATACGTTATTGCTTTGTTATATGACTGACAATGACATTAAAGTTTCTCATTCCTGAGTATCAAGGAAACATGATTTTCATCCCCGGAAAAAAAAATCACCTTGTAGCTGGTCCACTTCTGCTGGTTACACTAAGGCATCCAGATAGACGAACCGTGACTAAAATTTATTATATTAAACAAAAGGCGCACAGTCAACTTGAGCAAGTAAGAACTGCAAATTTGGACCATTTAGAGAAGTATAAAATAGCAAACGGTTTGGGTTGCTGGTCTAAACACAAGGTTCACAGGCAAACACATAAAAGCAAAAAATCATATCCGGACACTTAGAAAAGCACAAAACAACCAATGAATTGGGTTGCACCAGATAATCCAATATGTCCTTTCATAGTTAGGGAAAATCCAGAATTTGGTCCTTTAGGGGAGGGGGGGGGGGCTTTTTAGAACTGATTATGAAAACTTGAGCCATATATGCTGCTTGTTAGAGATTCAATTGCTAAAGACACAATTACAAGACAGCTGCCTTTTTCCATAGGAGATACATTATTTAAATTGAACAGAATACTTACTGTTTAGAGTACTAAAGTGTAGACTTCTTTGCACATTACAGATATGATCCCTAAATGAAGTAAACATGTTTCAATACAATCACATTACTGAAGAGCAAGGAAAAAAATAAGTAAAACAAAATCAGATACAAACATAAGTTGTTACCATATGTAAGAACACCCTGAAGTCTCTTGGAAGCTTAGTGCTAATTCTGTAGAAAATTCTGGATCTCTCCATGAAATTATTGTATCTGAAAGAATAAGTGCAGAAATCATTTGATCAAAACTGAACAATTCAATGGAGGTACCAGACAATGCAGTTCTAGTATTAGTGAATATAATCAGCAGAAACACACTAGTTGTAATTTCTGGGAACACTCAAATACCTTCTTGTTTTCTGTAAATGTCATCCGGGGTTATACGGTGCAAAAGCAACGTCTCACTGTCCTCTTCATCAATAACATACAAGCCTAGCTCTTCTGATCTCTGCATCATAGCAATTGCATTTGGTAAAGTCCGTGATATGGTTAATTAATGATTTTTATAACAAAATCAATTTTCATTTATACAAATTAACATTCGAGTCAAAGAATTGAACAGACCTCCAAGTAGTCAACGGTAACATGCCCGGTCCCTTGGTCATCCCATTTCCCATCATCATTTAGACGGTAGACCTTCACCCGCTGCAATTCCAAAATGATAGCTTAATGGTTCATCTATAAAGGGCATGCCATTATCACTAAAACTACTGCAAAAACAGTATAGAGCACCTTAACTCAAAGTTAATTAGCAAACAAAATTAGTTTGTTGTTAATAAATCTCCACTTGATCAAGGAATGAGGCACAGGGAAGGCGTAACAGGTCATTTTTACATGTTATACCACTGGTAAATCCAAAACTGTAAGCCTGAAGATTTAGGAGGAATAGCTTCCCATGTTAACTACATAGGTCACCAGTCCAGTGAGGAATTTTAAATCAATAATCAAGCCATCCCAAAGTCCGTGATTATGCTGCTTTGTAGCATGCATATTTAGCCTAGATGCAGTCTCATACGACAATAGGTAAGTTCTTTGATTGCAGAAACCAACAAATAAGAGAGGAAAGAAAGTGCCAGTCAAAAAAAGAAAAAAAGGTGAATGGTGAATGGTGAATAGTGAACAACTAAAGGAAGTGATAATGGTGCATAGCCACTCCTGCTTCACTGATTGAAATTTATGATTTATCAGAGGAACTTGTTTAAAAAGAATCCTCAACTTGGTCACTGAAAAAGTCACAGCTGATGCTCCAGAATCCTGACCATAATAATAACATAGACCAATACACGTCTAGCTAAAGCAAAACCAAAGGAGCTCCCTCTGGCCCATGTCATGACTGAATCAAAATTCAAAATGAGTTCAGGTTGAGCTCCAGCAAGCCTATGAATAGAAGTGACTCCCCGATTTCAAACTCTAAAAAGTTTTAAAAAATTTAAAGCGGCAATTTTCTTTCTAATTCAATGTTACTCTTTAATCAGATAACACTGTAGCACAAAATCTACACTGGGCTACAGTCTTTTAAGCATCTTTCTATGCAAACAAGAGGATATGTAGCCTACATCCTCTACCAGTAGTATCAAACACTTCAACGGCATAAATTTGCAAAACCAACTTCAAAAAATCTCTGCACTTAGACCATGAAATTGTTAGCCCCTTCGGTTAAACATACTCATCTCAACAAAACAAGTCAATACCTGCTAAAACCCCAATCCAATACTGACTTCACCGTGCAATTAATGAAAAAGCCAGCCAACCACAAATACCAATACCAGCTAACTAACAAGACAAGAAAACCTAATCCAATTCAATTACAACAGTCACGCTTACACTACCAAGATTAAACAGTAGAATCAATTAACGCTACCAAATCAAATTATAAAAACCATAACCAAGGAGCAGAATCAGGCTTTTCAAGAATTAGTAATGGTTTGCACAATCTCCAATTTTAGGGCAAAAAAATAATAATTGCGAAGCCCTACTGGAGTTGCACGAAAACGGACTGACCTGCAACGGATTGGAGTTCGCTTGCGATTTCTCTTGTGCGCCCATAGCAGCGGCAGCAAACTCCTTACTTTACGATTCAAATTCAAAGATTTGCCGATAAATTCAATCAGACTAGTCGCAGTTAACTATAAACACGTTAAATTAGGGTTTATTGTAGGGAGAGATAGTATGCAGTATCGAAAAAGTTAAGAGCTCCAGGGATCAATAGCAAACCCTAACTGCCATGAAAAAGCAAAATTGAACCTCTCGATTTCTCTCTCTCTCTCTCTCTCTCTCTCTCTATTCGTTTCTGTGCAAGCGTTTACATACATTGAAATTTTTGCAGGGTTATTACTGCCCTTATTTTTGTTGAATTTTACGGAAAAGCCACAGGCCTTTTATTTGTCTGCGCGCATTGTTTTCTGATAGAAATCATTAAGTGATCCCTCGGGTTTCAGCATTCGGTCGAATCAATTTGATTACTGATATTTTTATCGAATTGATTTTGTTGCTGGTATATGTATATGTCTAGATATATAAATAAATCTCGATAAAAAGTAAAAAGTAGAGTTGTGCTTTTATCTAATTTTCTAGGTCTCTGTAAGTATTTTATTGATTCTGGTAAATTTATACAAGATTCTACTTCATTTTTTTTAATTC
>Ga0325404_1003070_pt1 | contig 17835 bp, 12 predicted proteins | sample PopdelMetagenome_18_FD_205664 | JGI IMG/M metagenome (GOLD analysis project Ga0325404, IMG submission 205664) | Populus deltoides microbial communities from Bellville, Georgia, United States - Xylem-Control-R1 | ecosystem: Host-associated > Plants > Phyllosphere > Stem > Wood/Secondary xylem... | reverse complement strand
GATGCCGGCTTACGAGATAATGTATGTTCTCACAAACAATATTTGATCTTCCAAATAAAATGGTGTTTATATGAAGTCATTAAAGCAATTTCAGTAGCTGAGATAACCTAAATTAATAAATCCTTTTCCATGATTTCATGTTGGAGATTAAAAAGCTATCAATTTTGCTTCTGGTTTATGCATGGGAGTCAAGAAGGCAGAAAGAACCATTATCTGCCTGTAAAAAGCTTGTTGATCTCTTTGTTTCATGAGGCTCTTGTGATGATATTAGTGTGATGTTGATGTCCGAAACTATGTTTAATGAAACCATTTTTATGTTATATTTTGTTTGAAAATGTGGTAATAGTCGTTGTTTATAGTGTTTTTTTAAGAAATGTATTAAAATAATATTTTTATTTTTATTTTTTAAAAATCATTTTTGATATTAGAGAATAATAGAAATCATATTTTGGAGCCTCACCTAACATGTTAAGCTTTTAGGTTGAGATGATTTTTTGACATGGTATCAGAACCTTAATGACCAAGCGGTCACGAGTTCGAATCTCATCATCTCCATTTATTTGATAAAAATTAAATACAAGATAATGTGAGCATGTGAAAATTTCAAGCCTAAGAGGTTTTCACTTGAAGGGATGTGTTAGAAAATAGTATAAATTATATCTTGAAACTTCACCTAACAGCTTAAATTATTGGATTGAGATGGTTTTTTGACAATCAACACATCAAAATATAAAAAAATTGAACTTAAAAAAAATGAATTTTTTTTTTAAAAACACACAAATTAAAAGCTTAGCTGACACATGTCGGCTAATGCATATTGATTTTTTCGAAAGAACCTTGCAATTCGGGAGCTGTAGCTTGACTATAAATATGGTGGAGGTGATGACAACAATTTAATAACTATAAATATGGGGATTATTTTACCCATGCTTGGAGATTGAACAAAGCAGGACTCTTCAGCTGGAATTTTTTTGTTCATTCTTTTATTTATAGGTTTTCTTTAGCAAAAATTCATTTAAGTGATGGTAATCGGAAAAAAAGTTAATGGGAAATGTTTAAAAATAGGTTGAGGGAAATAGATTAATAAAAAAAAATGAGAAATATAATGAAAAACTATTTTTTTTTATAGAATTTAAATAATGCTTTTCTTAAACAAAATTTATCATTATATAATTAATAAAAACCTCTCCTTAGATGAGAGATCATATATTTTGATTTATATTTATTTAATAATTTTTTTTATTTATTCCTTAGCTAGCCTTTATAATGCGGGCTAGGCAATGCATATAACTTTAAATAAATTTTTAATGCAGTAGAAGAATATATTAATATTATGATGAAGGCAATCTATTTTGATAAAATACTAAATGAAAAACTAATCTCTTTCCTAAAAAAATATAAGTATGTAAATACTTAATCTCAAATTTTCTTTTTAGTTTATACATTTTTATTTTTATTTTATCTTGGAGGTTATTTTTTCTTATTAAGAATAAATAATTTTTATTTTTATAAATATATCATAGTTTATTTATATCAAATATAAAATAAAAAAACTTAAAGATAAATTGTGATAATATTTTTGAGATATTATAAAAATAAAAAAAATAAAAAATTAACTATTATTTAAAAAAAGATGAATTAAACGAAGCAGGCTAGTTAAATTTACTAAATGGTTTATTTTTTTATTTTCATTTTTTCAGATATCAATACTTTATAGAATTGCTTTTTAGAAGTAAAATTCATCGATTTGATTCAACTGTATTAAGATGGGAAATAATCTCACTGTAGCTTAAAGCTTAAGGTGTGTTTGACATTATATTTTAAAAGTATTTTAATTTTTTTTTAAATTTTTTTAATTTAATTTATTTTAAATTAATAATTTTTTGATGTTTTTAGATTATTTTAATATACTGATATTAAAAATAATTTTTAAAAAATAAAAAAATTATTATTTAATATTTTAAATTAAAAATACTTTAAAAAATAACTATTAAAATACTCAAAACATAATCTAAAATTAATTAAATTAATTATAGGATACAACAATCAACGGTGATGACAAAAAAAAAAAAAAAAGAAAAAGAAAAAAGAAAAAGACCAAGCCAAACAAGGCCACCTCTCTTCTTGGCTTTTTGCCATTCTCGGGGTCAAGATAAAAACAAGTACAAAATTAGAAAAAAACAAAAACACGTGGCACTAGTAAACAACATAAAACACACAGAGGTTTGCGCATTGAATAGAAAAAAAAATAAAAAAATAGAGAGTGACCGTTTCCCCCACCTCATCAAAATCGGGCAGGCCGCCAACACTATCATAGTATCATATAGAAGAACACAAAAAAAGAAAAAGAAAAACCAATTCAATTACACACAATTTTTTGTGGGTTCTAATTCCACTTTATTGGGAAAATCAAATCCCATTAGCCTGCATCTACCATCGTCTCTCCTTTTTTCACATTTTTTTGGGCATCCATTTTCTGTATATACGGTGGTTTTGCAGGCTAAAACGAGGTAATCTAGATACAATTTTGCTCTTAAATTCCCTCATCTTTTATTTCTTAATTAATTTTTGATATTCTTGGCAATTTTATGGTGAATTTTTTTAAAAAATGCAACACAATATATTCACAACAATGCGTAGCTTAAAACTCTCGGAAGGATGTAAAGCAACTCAAGTTTATGCTTTCAATCCAACCGGCGGAGAAGCCGGTGGCGGTGGTTATGGCGGTAAAGTTGGAGGGAAGTTCTTACAACATCTACAAGATCTAAGAGCTAATTCAATTCGGACGAAATCGAGTCGAAATTCCCATCCACCGACTAACCATAACCAAACGACAAGAACAGATGTCTCTGTCGAAAGTTTATTGCCAGCTGGTCTTCCGACCGTTGATCTCATCGAGCCAAAGATTGAGCCTTGTCTTAAATCTGTGGATTTCGTGGAATCATTAGCTGATGTCTATACAAAAGTCGAGAATTCTTCTCAACTGGAGAAATCAGACAGATTTCTTGAGCAATGTGCGGTGTTTAAGGGTTTGTCTGATCCGAAATTGTTTCGGAATAGTCTAAGGAGTGCGAGGCAGCATGCTGTGGATGTGCATTCGAAGGTTGTTTTGGCTTCGTGGTTGAAGTGTGAGAGGAGGGAGGATGAATTGATTGGTTTGTCGGCTATGGATTGCTGTGGAAGAAATTTAGAATGTCCTAGGGCCTGTTTGATGTCGGGATATGATCCCGACTCAGTGAAGGATCCCTGCGTGTGTTTGAGAGGGCAGCCGGAGGAGGATGTTTTGATGGGCGATGAAGACTACTTGACTTTTGATGCTGATGAGGGTGGTGGTGGTGATGATGATTGTGATATGTCATTTTGCATTGGTGATGATGAAATTAGGTGTGTAAGATATAATGTGGCATCACTTTCTAGACCTTTTAGAGCAATGTTGTATGGGGAGTTTAAGGAATCCAGGAGGGAGAAGATAAATTTTACGCAGAATGGGATATCGGCAGAGGGAATGAGAGGGGCGATGGTGTTTAGCCAGACGAAAAGATTGGGCACGTTTGATCCAAAGATTGTTTTGGAGCTTCTTTCTTTGGCAAACAGGTTTTGCTGTGATGAATTGAAGTCAGCTTGCGATGCTCATTTGGCATCCTTGGTTTGTGATATGGAGAGTGCCGTGATTCTAATTGAGTATGGATTGGAGGAAGGTGCAAACCTTTTGGTGGCAGCTTGTTTACAGGTGTTTTTGAGAGAGCTTCCATTTTCAATGAACAATCCTTATGTGATGCGACTGTTGTGTGGATCTGAGGGTAGGGAGAGATTGGCTTCGGTTGGCCATGCTTCATTTTTGTTGTATTATTTTCTGAGCCAGATTGCTATGGAGGAAGAGATGAAATCTAACAACACTGTGATGCTTTTGGAGAGACTGGGAGAGTGTGCAACCGAAGATTGGCAGAAACAGCTTGCCTATCACCTCTTAGGTGTTGTTATGCTCGAAAGAAAAGAGTACAAAGATGCCCAGAACTGGTTTGAAGAAGCAGTTGAAGCAGGTCATGTATACTCCTCGGTGGGTGTTGCAAGGGCTAAATACCATCGTGGCCACAAGTATTCAGCATACAAGATGATGAACTCGCTGATATCTGATCATTCACCAGTTGGTTGGATGTATCAAGAGAGGTCTTTGTTTTGTACTGGGAAGGAAAAATTGATGGATTTGAACACAGCAACTGAATTGGATCCAACACTTCCATTCCCATACATGTGTCGGGCTGTTTTGTTGGTGCAGGAGAACAAACTTGAATCAGCCATCTCAGAACTCAATAAAATTATCGGTTTCAAGGTCTCTCCTGATTGCCTTGAATTACGGGCCTGGATTTCTATGGCATTGGAGGATTTTGAAGGGGCTCTCAGAGATGTCCGGGCACTTTTGACGTTGGATCCAAATCACATGATGTTTTATGGGAAGAAGCATGGTGACCAACTAGTAGAACTCCTCCGTCCCCTTGTTCAGCAATGCAGTCAGGCAGACTGCTGGATGCAACTGTATGATAGATGGTCCTCTGTTGATGATATAGGCTCCCTAGCTGTCGTACACCAAATGTTGGCAAATGGCCCCTGGAAGAGCCTTCTACGGTTCCGACAATCTCTCCTCCTTTTACGGTGATAATTCATAAATCTTACCATTGCTTTGCTTAACTGTATTAATCACTTCTAATTCTTTCTGTTCATAATGCATTTTGTGCCCTAGTAAGACATGCTATTTGAAGTTTTCTAATTGACATCATGTACTTTCATCATTCTAGCTACAAGTTCATGTCAATGCACTGGCCTTGAACTTAATTCCATCTTATATTTCCATAATACTTGTATTCAATCTTGCAATTACAGAAATTGTTGGTAAGACTTATATTGCATATGTGCAGAACTTATATTGACTTAAATTGTTTGATGCAACATTTTTTTTTAATTAAATAATTGAAACATTGTACTGCAAACTTTACACACAAGGATCAAGGTGGTCAAGCATTCATATCCATAGAATGGACTCCAATGGTCATGCATGGAGCTGAGATGATATAATTGGTAGATGTAATTCAAAATATCAACCACTGTCCCATCTCCTCCCATACCTGCTTTCCTTCCATGAATCCCCTACAGTCCAACACAACATAAAGGAGGTGTATATAAGGTGGAAAAACAATGAAGAAAAAAAAGTATAGATAATGTTTACAAGTAATTATGGTCATGGAGGAGGACACAACTAATGCAACAGTGGTTGCCACCGGAAGCTCTTGCTTAATATTTTATTCTATCATCTTATGATGTGCACTCAGTTGTCTGTTGATGTAGGGAAGATTGAATTTCTGTTCAAAGAAGCACTTTGTGATGAGCCAACGTTTAAAAAGTGTAGGATTCTGGAGCTCAGAGTTCATAAGAGAAAGGGGTCTAGGACGGTAATAACATTATTGGATTTTCTGGGCAGCAACTTAACGCAGAGATTGAGGTTTTCCTTAAATGGTTTAATTAGCATGGAAAGAGTTCGAAAAATATGTAGGAATATAGGTTAACACTGATTTAATGATGGGACCAGTTTAGAGGCTAATTAAAGAGAAAAAAGAAGGGAAATTGGTGGCTATTATGATTCCCTATGAACAAGAACAATAACTGAAGTGCTGTAGTGAAGGAAAAACAAGAAAAGACAACTTAGAGTAAAGAGAAGTGAAAACGCTCTACTCCTGCATACCTTCCAAAATCAAATTAATATTTTCATAATTTCATTATCGAAATCCTTATCTGTGTGACTTTGTTTTTAATGCATTGGTCTTGGACCACTGACCTCGGTTAGAAGCTAGGAAAGGATTCCAAATTTGTGCTTAAACTGCAAAAGCATAGACAGAAGATTTATGGAAAGAAGTATTTCTTTTTCATGAAAGGTTGTAATAAAATCTATCATCAGAGTTTAGAACCTGTAACAATGTGATGGAAACTTTTCCTTTTTCTTGACATCTAAAGCATTAATCCTTACTTTTCATTAGTAAGGTTTTCATGCTAATGATATTAATGGTTTAGTTACAAGTTGATGTTTTCGTATTCAAGTGTTGAGTGCTCTTCTGGTCCTTTTGCTTTGTCACTTTTTTCCATCTCCTGGTCCCTTTGTCATGGATGCTAAGTATCTAGGAAAAAAGGAAATAGAAAAGACAACGCCTCTGTGATATATTCACAATTGCTATTATTGTGGATTCTAGGATACAGAAGAGTTTCTTATCCCCCAAACCTTATTCTTTCTGGACCATTCTAAATATTTTATTATATCTATATTAATGGAACCTTTTGTTTCTCAATGGTATAGGCTAAATTGTCAGAAGGCTGCAATGCGTAGTTTGCGGCTGGCTAGAAATTATTCTACTTCCAACCATGAAAGACTTGTCTATGAAGGATGGATCTTGTATGACACTGGAAATCATGAAGAAGCACTATCCAAGGCCGAGGAGTCTATTTCAATTCAGAGATCGTTTGAAGCTTTTTTCCTTAAAGCATATGCTTTAGCAGATTCAAGTCCTGATCCTGAGTCCTCAAAGTATGTTATTCAACTTTTGGAGGAAGCTCTTAGGTGCCCTTCAGATGGCCTTCGGAAAGGACAAGTGAGTAACAACTTAGATGCAATTCTATTGCTCTGAATGCGCCTCAATATTATTTAAGTTGGGTAATTTTGCCATTCTCCAGGCACTGAACAATCTTGGGAGTGTATATGTTGATTGTGAGAAGTTGGATCTTGCTGCTGACTGTTACATGAGTGCACTTGAGATCAAGCATACAAGAGCACATCAGGGTCTGGCACGTGTACATCATCTAAAAAATCAAAGGAAAGCAGCATATGATGAGATGACAAAACTGATAGAAAAAGCTAGGAATAATGCTTCAGCTTATGAGAAGCGTTCAGAGTATTGTGATCGTGACATGGCAAAAAGTGATCTTAGCATGGCAACACAACTAGATCCACTAAGAACATATCCATACAGACACAGGGCAGCAGGTAAGCTCCATGACAACATCTACTTTCTTTGAGATTGTTATTCACAATCATTCATCAATGATTATGCTATAAATCTTGGAAATGTGAACTAACCACTGAAACTATGAAACTTTGGGTGTTGAAGTTGCAGAGATATTCTAATTCTTAACTGAAAATTGTTAAACATCATTGACTGGAGGACTGAATGTAGTCCTGTTGGAGATTCTTTGCCTGATAGAGTGGTCTTAATGGTATCCTTTCAGCCTTCTGTTGAAGTATGGCCTCTGGTCATCTTGAAACTAGTTTTCATTAAAAAAGAAGAAAGAACAGAGAAATAGGCACCACTGTTAGGCTGATTTCGTTGTAGAAAGATGTCAGCATTTGACAAAAGATCAGTTGCTTGTGTAGTTTGCTAGGGGTTTAATAGCTCTCAATTTTTGTTTGAAGAGATCTGCATCTCGAGATCCTTAGTGAAGAGCTTTTTCAACTAAAAAACTGTTTTCACCTTGTTGGAGACATTTGTTTTATCTATGATCTTGTCATATAAATAGAACTTTGTGGCACCTTAATTATTTAAAATCTAGTCTCCTACTCTGAGCTTTAATAAATGGTTGGCTTCAAAGCGCCCCCAACATCCTCCTGCCTAAATTGTGCTTATTGATCTAACTGTAGGGTGCTTGACTAGAATGACTGGGGTTCAAAGTTGTCTCATTATTAAACGTCAGATTAATTGAACGATGGACTTCTTCTAGGCAAAGGAAGTACACTATTTGTTTGTATTGAAGAATGCATGCTCTTGGCTGCTGCTCTGATATGCTTCTGAAGTATGCATGACCATGTTCCTTGTTTTTTGCTTATTCCATGCTACAGTTTCAGGTTGTCTTGATTAATATTATCATAATCAGATGAAAAGCACTTGATTTTTGCTTCAAAGTTATTAGAAGAAAGTTAGTTTGGTTTGTGTTTCTTCTTCTTTCAGAATACATGTTTTCTGTTGACTTTAAAGTTTAGCTGGTCATATTTTGGCTTCAGGGTAATGATCTAACTGAAAAACGCTTCTATATTAAACTATTGGGATTATCATTGCATTTTGTGTAGTCGGAATTCAGTATGGATTATGTGAGTGAATACACATTTAATTTTAAACTACTAAGACTAATTCTGTGCCATTTCAGTTTTAATGGATGACCACAAAGAAGTGGAAGCCATAAAAGAGCTTACAAGGGTCATAGCTTTCAAGCCAGACTTACAGCTGCTGCATCTTCGAGCAGCATTTTATGATTCAATGGGTGATAATGGCTCCACCCTTCGAGACTGTGAAGCAGCTCTCTGCCTCGACCCCAATCACAAAGGTACCATCGAGCTCTATAAGAGAATATGGCGGGGTAATGAACAAGAAAAATGAGAACCAGAAGTTCATGCTTGTCATCTTTAGTATCTGGGCAATCACATCATTGCCACCACATTTTCTTATACTTGGTACTAGAAAGGCCAGTTTTCCTAGGAATTGTTTTTTGGATTTTCTCCATAGAGACGCAGACATCCTGGTGGCCTTTTGGTGAAAGGATTTTCAGCAGAGGAAGAAAAGGATAATTTGAATTTAACAAGAAAGGGATTGTAGAAAGTGGGATAGCTTGTAAATGTATGTGATATCCTGCCACTGCCCCATATTTCACTTCAGCAAAGATTGAAATGAATGTATCATTGTTGGAAGAAAAATGTATATGAATGGCAGCTTATGCTGAAGTCTGCCTTGTTAAGAGGCTTACGGATTAAATGATTTTTGCTGAAGTCATACTGTAGTGTCTATTGTTCTTTGTGCTTCACAATTTTCTCATAAAATTCATGCCCAATTTTCCACGTCTCCGTTTCAGTACTTATTTACTTCCTTTTTCTTTATACTTTTCATGGCATATATCAGTTTTTTGACTCTAGAACATCTAGAAATAATTGCAAGATAAATTATTTCTCAAAACTCAGTAGCCATAAAGTTTGATATGCCAGTTAGGATCTTTAATTGTTGAAATTAACACAAATGATGCTGAACTACTACTTTAATCACTTGTCGAGAAAGGATCTTTCCTACCTCTTGCCTGTAAGCATTTCATAAAGTGGAGATTAGGGAGCAACGTATTGATGTTAATCGTCCCAGAAAGCTGAACTTAAACCTGCCACTCTTATCGACTAGGCGGTCACACTGGTAATGGAGAAATTTATTGTGCAACAAATTCACAGGCTGCTTTGCAGGATACGAGTGATAGGATCCGATTTTGTTGGGAACAATCTCCTGGCAACCCCAAGGATAGGGATAGAAATGATATCCATGCAGCAGAAACTCCTCTGCGGACGCTCCCACCATGCAGTTGTCATCTACAAAAAGCAGCAGCAAAAAACGGTGATCACAATTGTATCGTCAACTTGATGATCATGATGATGGTTGTGATGCTGATGTTGACGACGACGATGATGGTGGAGAGGTTGATGTGTTTTCGAATGCTATTATCATTGACAGAAGCAATAGATATTGCACAGAAATCTGTGGAAGGGCACGGATTAGACAGGCTAAATTTAGAGAGTGTGGACTCAACTGAAAACCGGTCTCTAAATTTCACGATGGAGCGGTTTCTTCCAGATATCACTGCATCATCTGCGCTTTGCGCGTTGAATAATTCTGATAAGAAGCTTCCCTATCCATACAATTATTCAGAAGAGTACGTTTCAAGAACAGTCGGACGATCATATCCTTCTAGGCTGTGGCCTAGAAGTTCTACTCCCATGGTGCATGGAGCACAAGCTCTGTGGTGTAAAGAGTTAAATAAAATAGAAAGGGTACTAACCCAAAAAAGAAAAAAATAATAATCTCCAAATCATATAGAAACCCAAAAAAAAATGTCAAGCAGTTCATGAGGTGGCCACTTTCCATCCCCAAAAGGAAAGCCCAATCAAGCCCATTGAATTTTAAACGTTGACACGCGTGCGACATGACTCACACATGGGAGAATTCAAAAAAGCTAGGGTTTTTGAAGTCGGGCAGCACTGGGGCAGCCAAAAAAACCCCTGCCCGTTGTTTTTTCCTTTTTCCACGCTATACCTCCTGGCTCCCGCTTCTTCATTCCATTCGAAAATAACAACGACAACAGCGATAACATTTCTTCCAAAACCCTGAAATCAATCAATCGAACAGTTTCTTCATTGAAGTCCGTCTCTCCCTTCCCTCTCTCCGTTTCCACTTCTCTCCAGCTTCAACAACGAAAGAGCAGGTCACGCTTTTTTAGTGCCGAAGGTTTCCCTCTGATTTAAGGTATTACTTTATTTTTATTTCTGTTTTTTTATTCTAATCACTAGATCGTCTGTGAGGGATTTTTTATGGTTTTACTGTGAGGGATCCTTTTCTGTTTTTCGTTAGTCGACTGTACATTTTTTCTTGTTTCGTGCATTTTTTTTTTGCAGTATTTGAGTGTGTAATTTTGGAAGGAAATCAATGTTGTTTCATTTTTATTGTTTTAATTGAGTGAATGAGATTAAAAAAGTAGTTGGGGTTTTTTTTGTTGAGTAATTTTATTATTTGATCAAGCATTTGGTGTTCGAAGAAGATTGTCGATTTAGCATACTTGTTTTTTAATAAAAAACCCAGTTTATGAATTTGTATATGGTGGAAGAAGGCTGTGACTTTCTGTTATTTGATCTGATTTTGCCAAATCAGTTCGTCTGGACTGTCGTGATTAGTTACCTAAATCTGCTAGAATCTATTTTTTTTTCTGTGGTAATTGAAGTAAGATATTGTTGGGACTGCTTGATTAATCTTGTTGATATTTAGATATGTAGGATCTACATATCATATTTTATATGTAATGAATGCGTGCATATTTTGTAATGGATTTAGGATTTTGTACTGCCTTTGTTTTTATAGGTTATGGGGCATTCCTGTAATTAATGTTTTTTAATCTGTTTCTCTAAATCTCTCCTAAACATTTCATTTGTTTATGGTTTGATTCTGGTTATGATTTTATCTGTTTATTAGCTCGATTTTCAATATAATTTATAAGTTATTGAAATTATTATGGTATCATATAGATGGAACTGAATGTGTTATCTTGTTGATGGATCCGTTGATGTTTATTGATGTAGATTCTACCATGTGCATATACTGTCATGGTATACAATAATTTGGTTTCACCCGTTTTTATGACTCTCAGGGTTTGATTGTATTTAATGTTTTTATCTTTCTTTTCTCATTCCATTCTGTTGTTTACCAAGTTCTTCAATTATTCATTTTGCTGCTGTTTGATTTATTGTTACTACTTTCACTGATAGGACTTTGTGTTGTTTTCTCTTGCAGTGTTGAAAGCAATGGCATTGGAGATCACTCAGTTTCTATTGGCTGCCCAATCACCGGATGCAAATATCCGTACTCAGGCAGAGGCCAGTCTTAGGCAGTTCCAAGAGCAGAACTTGCCCCTTTTCCTTCTATCCTTGTCAGTGGAGCTTGCAAACAATGTAAAGCCTTTAGAATCACGTAGATTGGCTGGTATTGTTCTTAAAAACTCTTTAGATGCTAAAGATTCTGTGAGAAAGGAACATCTTGTTCAACAATGGATGACAATTGAAATTTCTATCAAATCACAAATCAAAGACTCACTCTTGAGAACTCTTGGGTCATCTGCATCGGAAGCAAGGCACACTTCTGCCCAAGTAATTGCAAAAGTTGCTTCCATTGAGATTCCACGGAAGCAGTGGCCTGAGCTCATCGGATCATTGCTTAATAATATGACCCAGCAAGATAGTCCAGCAGCTTTGAAACAGGCGACCCTGGAAACTCTTGGATATGTTTGTGAGGTGATATCGCATCAGGATCTTGTGCAGGATGAAGTTAACTCAGTTCTCACTGCTGTTGTCCAAGGCATGAACCTTGCTGAACACAGTCATGAAGTACGTATTGCAGCAACAAAGGCCTTGTATAATGCCTTAGATTTTGCCCAGACCAACTTTGACAATGAAATGGAGCGCAATTACATCATGAAGGTGGTATGTGAAACAGCAATTTCCAAAGAGGCGGATATCAGGCAGGCTGCTTTCGAGTGTCTTGTTTCTATAGCATCAACATACTATGAGGTGCTTGAACCTTATATGCAGACCCTCTTCCAGCTAACATCAAATGCTGTAAAAGGGGATGAAGAGAGTGTTGCCCTCCAAGCAATTGAATTCTGGAGCTCCATCTGCGATGAAGAGATAGAGCTTCAAGAATATGGGACTGTTGAAGGTGGGGATTCTGGGTCTGCTCATTCACGCTTCATAGAAAAGGCCCTCCCATATCTTGTTCCTTTGTTGTTGGATACTATGTTGAAACAGGAGGATCAGGATCAGGATGATAGCATTTGGAATATATCCATGGCAGGGGGAACCTGTCTTGGTCTTGTTGCTAGAACTGTTGGGGATTCTATTGTGAAACTTGTAATGCCCTTTGTCGAGGGTAATATTCTTAACCCAGATTGGCATTGTCGCGAGGCAGCCACATATGCATTTGGCTCAATTCTAGAAGGCCCTAGCGTTGAAACATTGGGTCCACTTGTTACTAATGGCTTGGATTTTCTGCTTAATGCAATAAGGGATGAAAATAATAATGTCAAAGACACAACTGCCTGGACGCTTAGTCGTATATTTGAGTTTTTGCACTGTCCTGCCAGTGGATTTTCTGTGATTTCCCCGGAGAAGCTGGAAAGAATTGTAACTGTCTTGCTGGAGAGTATTAATGATGCTCCAAATGTAGCTGAAAAGGTTTGTGGGGCAATCTATTACCTTGCACAGGGATATGAAGATTCTGGAACAAGTTCCTCGCTTCTAACTCAACACATCCCTAGGATTATCTCTGAACTTCTCAAAACTGCTGAGCGGACAGATGGGAGCGACTTTAAGCTCAGGACTTCTGCTTATGAGACATTGAACGAGGTTGTTAGGTCTTCCAATGTTGTGGAAACATCACTAATTATTTTGGAGCTGCTCAAAAGCATCTTGCATAAGTTGGGGCAGACTCTAGAGCTTCAAATTGTCTCATCAGATGATAGAGAGAAGCAAGGGGACTTGCAAGCTTCCCTTTGTGCTGTTATCCAGGTGATAATCCAAAAGCTTAGCAGCACTGATGAGACTAAGCCCAGTATACTTCAGGCAGCAGATCCAATTATGATTCTGCTCCTCAGGGTTTTTGCTTGCCGCAGCTCTACTGTGCATGAGGAAGCAATGCTTGCAATCGGTGCACTGGCTCATGCCTCTGGTCCAGAATTCGAGAAGTATATGCCTGAGTTATACAAATACCTGGAGATGGGACTACAGAATTTTGAGGAGTACGAGGTTTGTGCCATCACAGTTGGGGTGATTGGTGACATTTGCCGCGCACTGGAGGACAAGGTTTTACCTTACTGTGATGGGATCATGAACCACCTTGTCTGCAATCTCCAAAGTGCTGAACTCAACCGGTCGGTCAAGCCTCCCATATTCTCCTGCTTTGGGGACATTGCTCTTGCTATAGGCGAGCAATTCTCTAAGTACATTGAGCCTACAGTAGCAATGATGCGGAGTGCTGCTGAGGTCTGTGCTCAGATGGATAATAGTGATGAGGAGTTGATGGATTATGGCAACCAGCTTAAGCGTAGCATATTTGAAGCTTATTCTGGTATTCTTCAGGGATTCAAAGATTCCAAGCCTGAGTTGATGCTGCCACATGCTGGTCACCTTTTCCAGTTCATAGAATTGGTTTTCAGAGAGAAATATAGGTATCTTGTCCTCTTATATATATATATATATATATATATATATATATATAGACACACACACACTGCATTTATTTGTTCACATCTAATATTCTGTTCCTTGTTGTGCAGGGATGAGAGTGTTACGAAAGCAGCAGTTGCGGTGATGGGTGATCTGGCAGATGCCCTTGGTCCAAACACGAAAATACTGTTTAAAGACAAAGCGTTCTGCGTTCAATTCCTCGGCGAGTGTCTTCAATCTGAAGATGAACATCTCAAAGAGACTGCAAATTGGACCCAAGTGATGATTGCTCGTGTTGTTTCATGAGACGGAGCTAAAGTTGTTTATGGTCATTGATTGCTTCATCTAGAGAATAGGCACCTTTTTCCCCCGCTCTCTCCTCTTCTAGTTTTGGTAGGCTGTGAGGGATCCCAGAAAGAAATGAGGTCATCTATCCATGTGCAAGCATGGTAGAACTCTGGTTCCTTTAATGTATCCACTAATCGGTGGTCTATTGAGTCATTTTAAAGTCCTTTTTCTCTAGCTACATGCTCACGAATCATTCTCTAATTGCTTCATTCTTGTATGTAATGAACTCCGAGTTTGAATCAACGTGGTGTTGTGGGTTTCAGCAATCTCTAAAAATTACTTAAAATTGAGATTTTAGGGTTATTTTCAAATTGAAATTTCATTTGGTGAACATGTATATGTTCGGTTTTCAGTGATTGTAAAACACTGAATAATTCACAACATAGACCAATGCAGTATTCGGTAGGGCAGAATCAAATGGGATAAATTAAAATCATGGAGCTAGGGGCCTTCCTTTAGCCACGAACGTTAGTGCTGTTGATTTATGTGGTATGACAGGTGTATTATAAGCGACGTTCTACTTTGTATTTGTTTTGAATATCATATATACGCATTTATGGATGCAATTCACGGACGGTTATTTTTAAAAGTTAAACCATGAAAAGAAAAACCTGTTAATTTAAAATTATTAATTTAAACTATTTGTTTTTGTATTTTAAAAAAATAAACGTTTTATATTTTTTTATTTCAAATTAATATTATTTTTATGGTTTCAGATCATTTTGATACATTAATATAATAAAGAATTTTTAAAAATAAAAAATTATTATTTTAATATATTTTTAAATAAAAAATAATTTTAAAAACCACCACAATTATATTTGAAAATACTATAAGAAATATTATCTCCCCTATTGATTTCTTGATTTCTTAGCATTTGACTATTACATGCTAAGATACTAGCTCATTTCTCATTTCCTTTTATCAGATAGAGATAACCACATCTAGCACTTTTGGTAAAGCCTTGCAAGTTCAGTTCAGAGCAAAAATCATGAGATTGATGCATAGCACGGTCAAGAATCAATTTCCTGTTCTGCATGATTGGGAAATGAAAGAAAATTAAATAACCCTTTTCAGTGTACATAATCTACTTTTGGTAGAATGGAACTAGAACTATATATAAGCCGCTAGTATGGAACTTATACAAACTATAAGCTAAAAAGCCGATGATGATGAAGAAATAAAAGGAAGATGGATTCTGCTATCTGCCTGCATCCATAGCGCTTGAAGTCATGTAACCGATGGAAGATGAAGGATATGATCCTGTGATCGTGTTACTGGAAACCGAAACTTCCATAAATTTTGTGCTCCCACGCAGAGAATCAGGAGAGCCCAGATCATCAATTACAGGAAGCTTATCTTCCCAGTTAAGATACCGAATAACTTGTCTCATGGTTGGCCTGGTTTTAGGTTTGCGATGAGAACAAAGAAGACCCAACCCTAGTACCAACTCCATTTCTTTGACCACGAATGCAGAGTTCAGCTTTGGATCAGCTGCATCAATAATTCTACCCATTTGATGGTATTCAATCACTGAATCTATCAGAATGAAGTTACTAGTTTCAACGGGTTTTCTGCCACAAGCCACTTCAAGAAGCAAAATACCGTATGCATACACATCGGAGCTGGTAGAAGACTGGCCAGTGCGTGTCAATTCAGGTGCAAGATACCCTATCGTGCCAACAATATTTGTGGTGTGCGACATCGTGCCATGATCATACAACCTGGCTAGACCAAAGTCTCCTAGCCGCCCGTTCATTTCTGCATCTATCAAGACATTGCCTGACTTGACATCTCTGTGAATCACCACTTGCTCCCATTCCTCATGCAAATACAAAAGCCCTGCTGCAACGCCTTTAACAATATTGAATCTTTGCTCCCAGCTCAATACAAAGTTATTTCTCCGACTGAAGAGGAGACCGGCCAGGCTTCCATTTGGGATGAAGTCATAAACTAGGAGGAGGTCATTATTTTTCTTGCACCATCCTTGGAGATTCACCAAGTTCTTGTGCCGTAAACGTCCCAGGCTTTCAATCTCCGCAGTGAATTCTCTCAAACCCTGGATTGAGTTGTTATTGATCTTCTTAACAGCAACTTCGTTTCCATTTGTAGGCAATCTACCTTTGTACACTGCGCCAAACCCACCCACTCCGATGATCTCACTCTTTTTAAAACCCTTAGTTGCTGTATAAAGATCTTGATAGCGAAACCTGTGTGGACACTCCAATTCCCAGTCTTCAAGAGCCTCAGATTGCCGCCACTTATACACCGTAAGAAAGAACAGTATTACAAACAGAAGAGTGGTCACACCGCATAAAGATGCGATAATAACAATCACTGAGGGTCGGAAAGACGATGAATTTTTCTCCTGCAGTGCGATAGGAAGCCGAGAAAGATTTAGTTGAGGGGCTTCTCCTTTGGTGGAAAAACTCCATCCCAGTATGTAATGAGAGCTTGCCTTATTTCCAGTAGAGGCGGAGAAACCAACATACATATCCTCCTTAACATAAGTGCTTAGATCTTGTGGGAAGGAAATGAGTGGATGAATCGGCTTGCCATGGTCCATGGGAGCTATTGTTACGTTAGTACATTTAGTCACACCATTATATTCGACCCAAGCTTGAATAGGTTGACCACTCTCCAACACCAATTCTTCAAATGAATCAAGCCGGTCTCCGTTGTCGTTATAAGAAGCTGGTTTTCCTGCTTTTGAATCCATGCTGTTGATGTTGATTCCGACATGATTGCCTACAGAGTCTGTACTCTTGTTGAATCCATTAACTGTGTCGAATTCAACAGCAAAAATATAGTTGGAGGACCAACCATCGCTCGTAGAGTTGAAAAGACCAAGGTAATGCCCCGCCTCAGCCCCAGGAAGCCGATCGGAGGGAGATAAGGTGAAAGCAAAGCCGAATCCTCCCTCACCTTTGGATGGAGAGATTATCTGAAAGACAAAAGTTGTGCTGAAAGAAGAAGCATTCGGAGACGAAGATGAACTTCTGTTAAGCATTTGTACTTTTTCGGAATAAAATGCATGTCCTACAGCATTTTGCGTTTTGTTGGTGAGCCTTAGTAAACCACTAGACTTGATAATGGAAACTTTATCAAGTGTGAGGTTTGCTTCACTTCCATTGAATCCATTGAAGAGGAATTCTACATCTTGAGCCTCAGCAACCATACAAAAGAATAAGAACAACAAAACTAAATAGATCGTCGAGGCCATGGAATTTTGAGAGCTAAGAACTTGCAACTCGAAAATAATTAATTTAAACAAGTATATTGCTTAAACAAAGAGATGGGACGTAAAACCCCCAAGAAGTTTGGCTAGCTAGAGAGGCTAAAAAGTTTTCAATTCTAGCTTATCTCAAGAGCATGTGGTGTAGCAAGTGCAAGGAATAAAAACAAGTCTTATATATTGCCAAAACAAGATGATGCAATGTACAAACCCCAAAGAGAATTATTCCTGGAAAGACTTGAAATCGTCAAAGTCAATCTTAATGAGGACATGCGAGGTAGTTAGTGTAGGAAATGCATAGTGATGTTGAGACCTGTGAAGATACTCTATAAAAACATTTCAAGGTTGGTTGACTCGCTAATATTAATTACACCTAAGAATATATAGTTGTGGACTTAATGCTTAGTTTATTGCCCGGTCAGCATGGTTTCTAGATGCCCGTAATTTTGATTTTTTTTCTTTCCTTTCGCACAGGAAAAATCAA